>OHLN01000068.1_pt1 | contig 58388 bp, 43 predicted proteins | sample 1569071 | NCBI WGS metagenome assembly OHLN01 (sample SAMEA3879594, study PRJEB24766) | human gut metagenome | biome: human-associated habitat; feature: feces | place: USA | collected 1985/1987
CTTTCTCGGCGTATGCTTTGTTCGGAAAAGCGGGTGCAAAGGTACGGTGTTTTTTCATACCCTCCAAATGTTTCAAAAGAAAAGTTTGCGAAAACCGGTAGTTTTTCGCGTTATTTGACAAAAAACAAGGCAAATATAGGGCATTCAAGGGGAAAAGGAGGGAAAACGGAGGAAAAGCGGGAGGTTGCGATTCGCTTGCGATGAGGGGCGATCTGAGGAGAATAAGGGGTGAAAAAGAAGAAAAACAGGGATGCAAGGGAGGGAAAGCAGGTTGACGGGGTAGGAAAATGATGCGTTGGAGAGGAAAAACGGGGAACGCGAAGAGGAAATACTGGGTTGTGGGACAAACGAAAGGAACGAAGGTACGATCGGTCGGAGCCCGCCACCATTGGGAGATCTTTTCTCCTTATATTATATGGGTAATTTTCTCCTTATTTATATATAGGGCTGGAAAGACGAAAAGAAAGGGCAGGATGGGCAAAGAAAGGGGTCAGACGGAGGGAAAAGCCCCGCCTACTCTTTTTGGCGAGGCCCGAAACTTAACCGGCAATCCTTTGGGATGGTCTCGGGATGGCTTCGGGATGGAGAGTCCCATAAGAACAGCCGCGTTTCCTACGCCCAACTGCCTACCTGCCCATTCCATGCGAGCTGGCCTCAAAAGTGGGGTAAAAAATGAAGTTAACTTCGTAGGCCCATGAATATAACTTCGTAGGCCTATGAATATAACTTCGTGGGCCCATGAAGTTAACTTCATTTTTTGGGCAACCTACAAGCATGTTTTTCCGCAGAAAAGGAAGAATCCCAACGCTTTTACTTACCTTTGCCCTCCCAAAGGTCGTTGATAGGTATTGCTGCCAACAAATTCAAGGACACTTCGCGGCCAAACAGAATAAAATAGCAAAAGCAAAATGAGAAAAAAACTATTTGTGGCATACATACTGGCATTAGCTTTGAATACCATTGCTGGGAATGTCGCTACCCAAACGTCCTCCTCTGCCAAAACCTATTGTCACTTTCGCCCGATGGCAAGCGGTTGGGAGGAGAGAATAGACGAAGCAGATGCCGAGCATGACTACACACTCTTTAGCGACGGTATGCCCAGCGAAGCCGTTGTCATCATCAACGGTCAGGAATTTCGTGGTCTGAACGCCCAAGGCGATTCGCACATCAAGTCGGCGAAACTTGAGGCAGCAAACGTGAGGGTAAAAGTGGGCGGCGGCTATGTGACCAAAGTTACCGTGGACAACGCCAACTACCAAATAGACGTGAAATTCATCCAGCTTTTCACACCCACCATAAGCGTGGACGCCGAAAGGCAATATCCTTATATTTTATACACGCCTGCCGCTTTTGTCAAGAAGACGGAGGAGAACCTGTCGCATACTACCCATCGAAGCGAAGCCGACAAATTTATATTCATCGAGAAAACGTATGGCCAGTACTACATTTACGACCAAACAGCCAACTGCTACATCTATTATACGATAGCACAGAATGGCGGTAATGCAAAAACTACCACCAACAGCCATGTAAGATATACTGCCCATGCAGACGAAGCCAATACTTGGCAACTGCTTTGCCTTTCGGATGAAACGATAGCCATCATTCCGGGCTCAGTAGCAGACCCGAGCACATCTTCGCCAGCATGGAATTTCACAGGCGGCATAGAGGACGGCAGCATGCTCAACCTTTGGACAGCAAGCGACGCCAATTCTGCATGGGAGATCATCGACCCTGCAGCAGCCTCCATGCCCTGCGCGTCCCTTATGTATGCGCTGCCCGGAGCTCAATATCTCCACAAGTTGACTACCCACGAAGGCGAGACCGTGTCGAGTGTAGATTTTGGCTCAATATCAACGCTTTCGCTCAAAGAAGACCGTATCGAGACGGGCAACAAATACAAGTATGTGGCAGGCGTTGCCCCAAAAGCAGAGGGCGAATACGCCTACACGGTAAATCTCGTGGGAGCGGATGGCGAAGAAAAGCAAGCCAAGATCCGGCTGGTCGTCAGCAGCCACTTGCAGTCGGCACCCCCATGATGGGCTGGCTCACATGGAACTGGTTTGCCCGTGCCATCAGCCACGACAAGATGGTAGAGATAGCCAAAGGCATGGAGAGATACGGATTGATAGACGCGGGATTCAACACCATTGTCCTCGACGACGCCTGGGCAACGCAGGAAAGCGACAAAGCAAAACTCACATACGACCCCACAAAGTTTCCCGAAGGCATTAGCGGCCTGAAGACTGCCTTGAAGGCGATCAACCGCAAACTGAAGATCGGCATCTATAGTGATGCGGGCAGCATGACCTGCGAGAACTATCAGCCAGGGTCCTATGGCTTTGAGAACCAGCATCTTGCCTTGTTCGACTCATGGGGTGTCGATATGCTCAAATACGACTATTGCAATAGCGAGGCGAGCACCAAGGTGAGCTACACGCGGATGGGCGAAGCCGTGGCTGCCCTCAACGAGACGCGCAAGGCAAAGGGCGAAGTGCCTTTCGTGTATAATATCTGCGAATGGGGAAAGACCCAGCCTTGGACGTGGGGAGCCGCCGCAGGTGGTAGCAGTTGGCGATCGACAAGTGATGCGCGCGAGGACTGGATTGGCAACCCGTCGCGTCCGGGCGTGATAGGAGGTGTGGACGAGACCCGCCGCCTCTGGATGTATGCCGGCGTGAACCACTTCAACGACCTCGACATGATGTGCATTGGCCTTCATGGCCTCGCAGGACCCAGCAACAATACGGCAGAGCATCAAACCAACGGAGGAAAGATCACAGGACTGACCGACGCGCAGGCACGCACACAGATGTCCTTGTGGAGCATGTTGGCAAGTCCTCTGGCCCTGACCTGCGACCTGCGCGAGGCCCCTAAGGGCGAGGCTAATAGCGACCAGCCCATGCCCCACCCGCTCATCACCGAAGCCGACGTGCAGACGTTGACCAACCAGGAAATCCTCGCCATCAACCAAGACGCGCTGGGCCAGCAGGCCGAATACATGGAAGTCCTTTCGACAGGCACCACCGACTATTCCCCCTCAGGGTATGACGTATTTGTCAAAGACCTGACAGACAGTCGCATAGCCGTCTCGATCACCAATCGCGCTACCTCGACAGCGAGCGTACCAGCCATTCCCCTCACGGCCATTTATCTGAAAGCCAACACCCGGTACATCTGCCGCGAAATATGGTCGCAGACCGAAGGGGAAATAGAGAACAACTTGAGCGTGGGCAGCCTCAACCCTTGCGAAACAAGGGTCTATGTCTTGAGCAAGAAGGAATGAGAAAGACCATACATTTTCAGCACTATTGCGCTCCTTGCGGGGAAATCACCCTGGCGTCCATTGGCGACGAATTGTGCCTTTGCGACTGGCGCGAGAGTCCACGCGCCGAGCGCAACAGGCGCAGACTCATAAGGCACATGGATGCAGCGTTGACCGAGGCTACGTCGGAAGTCTTGGAGAGCGCCAAGAGGCAACTTGACGAGTATTTTGCTGGCGTTCGCAAGACTTTCGACCTCAAGACACACCCTGTCGGCACAGCGTTTCAACAGCAAGTATGGCGGGCGTTGTGCGAGATACCATACGGCGAGACGCGCACCTACCAAGACATTGCCCTCAGCCTCAACAACCCCCAAGGCGCAAGAGCCGTGGCACAAGCCATTGGCGCCAACGGCATCAGCATCATCATTCCCTGCCATCGCGTCATCGGGTCCGACCATTCCCTGACAGGCTTCGCTGGCGGACTGGATGCCAAAAGACAACTGCTTGAGACAGAACGGCGCAGCTGACTTCTTCCCGTCCCGCTCCTCGCGCCAAAAACCGATTTTCCGACCAAGTTCACAATGTTGTGGTCCACAGACTTGTGAACTCCATCTTTTTTGCTTACCTTTGTAGCCTAATCGAATAAAGGAGAAAAGGTGATGGAAAAAGCTTTTGTATATGGTATGTCGGTTGGTGGCAGCAAGAAACATCTGATGGAGAATATATTCCAAAGTCGCCGTATGCCTTTCTACCAGTTTGGCGAGATGATCTATCTCAAATGCATCCCTACGGAATATTGGGTCCCCTTCATCTGTTTCCGATTCGAGAAGTATGGCAAGAAGATAAGCGAAGCGTATGCTGGCAGAATATGCCAAGTGGTGAAGAATTACTCTTCCTATGTGCAGCAACTGGCCTGGAACGTGATGGCCGAAACAGAGAAAGAAGTAAATGAGGAAAGTTTCGAGGAAGGTCTGAAAGCCCTGCTGGAACAAAGCAGCGGCCTCTTTATACAACAGACCGAGGGGCTCACCACCTATCAGCTCAACTTCATTCGCCTTTTGTGCCAAGGCATACATGCTGGATTTACCACTCAGGCGGTCTCAGAAACATACCCTCTGGGCAGCAAGTCAAATATAGACCGCATAAAGAAAAGCTTGGTGGACAAAGAGAGCATCACCATAGAAAAAGAGGGTATATTCCTTGCTGATAGCGTATTTGAACTTTGGTTTAAAAGAGAAATGATGTAGCATTGTTGTTTGCCATACTCGCTGCACAGGGCGCCCTTCGTTAGCAGCAAACGGTATGGAAACAAACCCTGCCGCTCCATTTTCGCACAAAATATAAAAAAGTATGTGATTCTTTTTGTATTGTTCTCGGTTTGCACTATCTTTGCAGAAGATAGGCTGCACCTCAGCAAAATATTCAAGCAAGCTTAATATTCTGCATTCGGTTTGCACTATCTTTGCATAAGACAAAAACCACGTCTATGACATTCGAAGAGGAAATAAAGCTATATGAGAGCCTAAGGTGTAAGTATCAAGCGCTTATCATCAACAAGATGGATAGAGAAGAGTACACTAAATATAACGAAGTGCTCTTTTCTACACATTCATGCGCCATCGAGGGCAACTCTTTTTCCGTGGATGACACCCGCGAGCTGAAGGAGAAAGGGCTGGGTATGATTCCTGCGGGAAAAACCCTTTTCGAGGCCTTCGAAATGCTCGACCACTTTGAGGCGTTCGAGTATGTGATGCAAAACGCGCAACACCCGCTCGACGAAGCATTGCTGAAAGAAATCAACAAGCGAGTCACTCTTCACACCATTTCTTATCGCTCTCCTGAGGCAATACCGGGCGAATACACCACCACAGATATGGCGGCAGGGGACACTGTCTTTGGCGACCATGAGCAGCTTATAGCCAAAGTTCCCAAATTATTGGAATCCACAGAAAAGGCTATCGCCTCAGCCGCAGTCCACCCCATGATACTTGCCGCCCGCTTTCATGGCTTCTATGAATACCTTCATCCGTTTCGCGACGGAAATGGCAGGACAGGAAGACTCGTCAGCAACTATATCCTTTTGCGATCAGGCCACCCGCTTCTTATCATCCCGTCCGAAGCACGCCAAGAATACATCTCCGCCCTTCGTATGATTCGAACAGAAGCAACCGACGAACACCTCGTCCACTTCTTCTTCAAGATGGCAATGCGGAGAATGGAGGACGAACTGAAACAGAAGGCTGTAAACACCAAGCGCTTTATGACATTCGTCTTCTGACATCTTGTGGACTCAGCCCAAACCCTACCAAGGGCAGCTTGTCTCCATGCCTAAGGGTAAGTTACCTCCATGCTTGGTGATAACTTATCTCCAGGCTTGACGATAACTTACGATCGTGGCAGGTGGAAACTTGCGATTGCGGCAGAATGGCCACGTTGCCACGAGATTTTAGCTTAAAAATAGTATATATGCTTGAGTAGTTCAATTTTTCTTCGTAACTTAGTAGCGCAAAATGCAAAGCGAGTGGAATATGGCAAAAATAGTCAACAAATATCCCGTAGGAATACAGACTTTCGAAGAAATCCGCGAGAAAGGTTATCTCTATATAGACAAGACACAATACATCGCAGATTTCCGGGAAAAACAGATGTCATACGTCTTTCTGAGTCGTCCAAGACGATTCGGCAAGTCGCTCTTTGCCTCTACCCTCCAAGCCTATTTCGAGGGAAGAAAAGAACTTTTCGAGGGATTGGCCATTGCTGACTACGAGAAGGAATGGGTGAAGCATCCTGTGCTCCACTTCGACCTCAGCGGTGCCAAACATTTTGACGCAGATGCCTTGAACAGTTATCTTAATTTAGAGCTTTTACCCTACGAAGAGCTTTATGGTAAGGGAGAAGGCGAGATCTACCCTAATGAAAGACTGGAAGGTCTCGTAAAGAGAGCTTACAAGCAGACAGGCGAAAAGGCAGTCGTCATCATTGATGAATACGACGCCCCTTTGCTGGACGTGGTGCATGAGAAGGAAAAACTGCAACCACTTCGCCGCATCATGCAAAACTTCTACAGTCCGCTAAAGAAGCTCGACCCATACCTGGAGTTCTGTTTCATCACGGGTATCACTAAGTTTTCGCAACTCAGCATCTTCAGCGAGCTCAACATCCTCGACAATATCAGCATGTTCGACCAGTATTCGGCCATCTGCGGCATCAGCAAGACGGAACTTACTACGCAGATGAAACCGGATGTTGAGGCATTGGGCGAAGCCCTTGGCATGACGTATGAGGAATGCCTGGCTGAGCTGACGCGATTCTATGACGGCTATCATTTCAGCGAGAAATCAGAAGATGTCTTCAATCCGTTCAGCCTGGTGAAGGCGCTGAATGCACGCAAGATTGCTCCTTACTGGTTTGGCTCGGGTACGCCAACTTATCTTATCAAGACGTTGCAGAAATATCATGTCAACGTGATGGATATTGAGAAGAAGTCATGTGACGTGGACGACTTTGATGTTTCGCCCGAAATGATGACTTCAGCGCTCCCGCTGCTCTATCAGAGCGGCTACCTCACCATCAAGAAGTACAATCCGATATTGCATCGCTATACGTTGGAGTATCCTAACCGGGAGGTAAAGATAGGCATGCTCAAGAGCCTTGCGCCCAACTACCTTTCGCCTATATCTCTGGACAACAACAGTCTGGTGGGTGATTTCCTGGAAAAGCTTTATGATGCAGACGTTGAGGGGGCGATGGTTCGCCTGAAGGCCTACCTTGCCAGCATCTCCAATCGTCTGAGCAACAAGAGCGAGCGCGATTTCCAGACCGTGTTCTATCTCGTCTTCAACCTGATGGGCGCCCACATGCGGGTCGAGGAGGATAGTGCGATAGGCAGGGCCGACGCCGTGGTGTATATGCCCGATGCCGTCTTTGTTTTTGAGCTCAAGTATGATGGCTCTGCAGAGGAAGCGATCCGGCAGATAGACGAAAAGGGCTATTTGATTCCCTATTCCGCCGATGGCAAGCGCCTGTTCAAGATAGGTGTCAATTACGATAGTACCCAGCGCACGATCAGCGACTGGATAATCCGAGAAGACTAAGAAGTCGGAAAGAGTTAGCCGCAAAGACCAGCCTCCCCTTCCCTCTCCCCTGCCGCATACGAAAACAAAAACGTTAAACGTTAGTATGTGACCAGGGAGACGGGGCACTCACCCCATGCCTATCATTAACGTATCTATTATCAGTTGATTATCAGTGCTATACACTCTAAACGGTAGAAAAGTGACTATATGGATTCTGATTAGATACGAAAAGGTGAATATTTAACGTATTTAACTTCCGACCACATCAGGAATCACGAAATAAGGGTTGGAAGGGACGCTTTTAACCGACCCCATAATGTGGTGAATGGAAGTTATAGGACGAAATCCATAAAGGGGTACGGTTGAAACGCGACTCCCTTGAACGTAGGGTGTGATTACATGTCATACCCTTTTGTTCTAAAAAGCATTTTTGTGTAGTTTACGATGCTACGTTTAGCTGTTTTTACTTGATAAACGCAGTTTTCCATTGTTTATGCTGTATTTCGAGATAAAAAACGTTATCTTTGCGGTGTAAAATATGATACTAGTATCAAAAATGGTACCCTAATATGATATTTGAACGTAAGAAATACTTGGAAGAACTTGTTGGAGCAAGGATAAATCTCATAAAAACCTCTTTTTACAGGCAAGATTCTTGCTTTTTGATGATTTAATAAGTAGAAGTAAAAAGCAAGAAATATGAGAATAACAAAGAAAACAATTCTGGCAATAGGTCTGATAGCCAGTTCGCTCACGCTGAACTCATGCGATGACAATGATAACAATGAGGTGTTACAGCGCCCAACTGCCCTTGTAACGGTGTATCCTTCTGCGCCTGACGGCTTCTTCATGCAACTTGATGAATCAACGTCGCTTGTACCTACCAATATGAAAGCCTCGCCGTTTGGAGACAAGAATGTGAGGGCTTTGGTGAACTATACAATAGAAAAACGAAGCTACGGAGGCAACCAACAGAGTGTGTATGTAAATTGGATTGACAGCATCCGTACCAAACAGCCAGTAATGACGCAAGGATCAGAAGAAAAAAATGCGAAAGCATTTGGAAATGACCCTATTGAAATTGTCCGTGATTGGGTTTCTGTTGCCGAGGACGGATATGTTACGCTCCGCATACGCACATTGTGGGGAGGAACTACCAAGCATGTCATTAATCTTGTGAGCGGTGTGAACAAAGATAATGTATATGAGTTCGACTTGCGCCACAATGCGCAAGGTGACACCAACGGAAGAATGGGGGATGCACTAATAGCATTTGACCTCAACTCACTATGGAAGGAACATCCTAAAGAACTGAAGATAAAACTCAATTGGCTGTCGTTCAGTGGCAAAAAGTCTGCCGAACTGTCGCTCAAAATGCATACGGTCACATCGGTGTACAATGCCGAAACACCGTCATTTTTGTATCGTATAGAATAAAAAACGAAAAAAATATTTTTTCCAGGCAAGATTTTACATTGCTCTTCATTTAAGGGAATGAGAGTACTCGAAAAAACAATCGTGCCAAGGCTGTAGATGGACGCATACTCATGCCGTGGCGCATAAGTTAAACGACAAAATTATAGAATAAATGAAATCAATGAATTTCTTTAAGTTTGCAACATTAATCGTTTGTGCCGTATTTGCAATGGCATTTGCTTCATGCTCTGACGATGATGACAACACTCCCGCCATCAAGTTCAATCCTTCAACCGTTTCAGTTGCCGTTGGCGGCACACAGAATGTAAAGGTAGCAGGTGGAGATGGTACTTACACCGCTAAATCAAGCGATGACAAGACCGCCACCGTAACTGTTGACAAGGCTACAATTACGGTAAAAGGAGTAAAGGCTGGCAAGGCTACAGTTCTTGTTACTGACTCCAAGAAGGTGACTGGCAGTTTGAGTATTACCGTGGTTGATGGTGTTGTCGTGGACAAAGCCAAGACAAGTATTGCGGTTGGTAAGGAAGATGTTGTAAACATTAGTGGAGGTACAACACCTTATACGGCTGCAAGCAAAGATAATAAGATCGCCACTACTACCGTCAAGGACGCCAAACTTACCATAAAGGGAGTGAAGGTTGGAAGTACAACTATCACCATCACAGACAAAAACAAAAAAACTGCTACGGTAGTTGTTACAGTAACAAAATAAGAAACTCGTTGTTACGAGATAGTGCAAATGCTTTTTGCTGTATGGTAAAGGCATTTGCACTTCGCTGTTTCCAAAGCTTTTAACCCTATAAACCTCATGTTCGGCTTAACATTCAGGAAAGAAACGGAAGAGGAACGATGGTTGCGAAAGGCACTCGATGGCGACAATACTGCCACCGAGTGGATTTATCGCAGGCATGTGCGATACCTGTCTGCACTCTGCTCACGCTACATCACAGAAGACGAAGACATTAAGGACGTGCTACAAGAATCGTTCATCAAGATATTTACTTTTCTGGATAGTTTCAAGTATCGTGGAGAGGGGTCTTTGAAAGCATGGATGGCAAAAATTACTCTCAATGAGACCCTGAAGTTTGTACGCAATAACAGCCGTTTGCCCATTGATAGTATCGATGATAAAGATATAAACATTGCAGATGGCGACAGTATGGAGACTGAGGACATACCTACCGATGTACTTCATCAGCTTATACGTGAGTTGCCCGATGGATACCGAACTGTATTCAATCTCTATGTCATTGACGACAAGAGTCACAAGGAAATAGCCCAATTGCTCGGCATAAAGGAGAATACTTCAGCTTCGCAGCTGCACAAGGCCAAATCAATGCTGGCGCGGAAGATAAAACATTATAGAACCATCAATTCCATTTAACGTATGAAAAATAATTGGCAAAAAGACATACACGACCGTTTGGGCAACTATGAGAAAGATGCACCAAAAGGACTTTGGGAGGACATTCGCAAAGGAACGACTGATGAGAATGGTGGCTATATGCACGGCGGCAGACTTTTCAAAACCTACTGGCTACGGCGCACAGCGTATACTGCTGCCGCTGCAAGCGTGGCTTTGTTGATAGGATATTCAATATATTCTGAATACGCAAACGAGGAGCAAACGCCAGCAGAAATGACAAATCTACAAATAGCACATACACCAGCAGAGCCATCCCCTAAAGGCAATATCGTTGCTGTCGACGGCAACAATCCTATTGCCTGCAACTCACCTATACCACGCATCAATACGACCATAGTACACAAATCTGTTGGTGACATTGATACATTGTCATCTTATGCTAATGATGAGAAATCTTTGGAAACAGCGTCTGACAACCATGAGGGGGATGATGCCAACAGCTCAAAAGAAACGAATACAACTTCCGACAAAGAAAAATTGCCGAAACGTGAGAATGAGAGCAAGAAAGCAAACAATTATCATCAAAACAGCAATTACGGCAGTCTTGTGGCTTACAACTCTGACGCCAGGCGTCACGCCTCTTCGTCCACATCGCCACGTTGGACTGTAAGTACAAGTGCAATGGGATCGATGGGGTCATCAAGAACCATAACATCTATTGGCGACCCTGTTGTTGCAACTGGTCCTGATGATTCTGACTGGGAGGACAGCCCTATGCTCGGCATCAACATATTCAATCAGGGAAAGGAAGTGAAGACAGAATACAAGCACCGCTTGCCTGTACGCATTGGTGTGAAAGTGGCATACACATTTAACGAGCATTGGAGCATCGAAAGCGGACTTACATACACTCGCCTCTCCTCCGACATGAAAGACGGAACAAAAGAGAACTACTTAACGGGCGAGCAAAGGCTGAACTATGTAGGAATTCCTGTCAACATGAAATATAATGCATGGTCATACAAAAGGTTCAGTCTATATGGCTCGGCAGGTGTTCTTGCAGAAAAATGCATATCGGGAAATGTCACGAAAGAATATGTCATCAATAATGCGACAAAGAAGAAAGAGACTGTCAACATTGACAGCAAGCCTTTGCAAATGTCTGTAAATGCGGCTTTCGGCGTGCAGTTTGACGTGCTTGACAATGTCGGTATTTATGCAGAGCCGGGCGTAAGCTATCATTTAGACGACCATTCTTCGCTCCAGACTATTTACAAGGAGAAACCGCTGAACTTCAATCTCAATGTAGGTGTAAGATACACTATAGGTAAGTAACAATTAAGAAATATAAAATCATAAAGAATATGAATACAATAAAAACATTGGCATTAGCGACCATCATCATTGGTATGGCATCATGCGCCAGCACCCAAAAATCTCAAATGGTAGGTGCATTCGGCAAGAGTACAAAACTTACGACAGAAGAAGATTCTCTCTTCAAGACTGTTGTCCTGTCGCACAGCAACTTGCAGCTGAAACCCCACAAGGTTTCTCGACAAGTTGTGGCTGGAACAAACTATCGTTATGAATGCGTGGATAACAACAAAAAAAGGTTGAAGTTGTCGTCTATGAGCCACTTCCAGGACAGGGCGATGCCCGCATATTGAGCATTGGCGGAAAGGAATATACGGAATAGACGACTAACTCGACAAGTGTTATCCCTGATGACTCCTAATGATATATGCTTAGCGGGCCTGTTAGCGTCGTTCTTCTGCCTATTTATAAGTATTAAAATCAAAGGATACTAAAAATCAAGGCTTTATGTTTGGTTGGTCATAGTAAGTTATGGTTAATTATAAGGCTCTAAATACAATCAGAGTTTTAACGTTTAACGTTTTCGAAACGAGTTTTGGAAGAATGGCACAAGAGAACACAGAATTTTAGCTTAAAAATAGTATATATGCTTGAGTATTTCATTTTTTCTTCGTAACTTAGTAGCGCAAAATGCAAAGCGAGTGGAATATGGCAAAAATAGTCAACAAATATCCCGTAGGAATACAGACTTTCGAAGAAATCCGCGAGAAAGGTTATCTCTATATAGACAAGACACAATACATCGCAGATTTCCGGGAAAAACAGATGTCATACGTCTTTCTGAGTCGTCCAAGACGATTCGGCAAGTCGCTCTTTGCCTCTACCCTCCAAGCCTATTTCGAGGGAAGAAAAGAACTTTTCGAGGGATTGGCCATTGCTGACTACGAGAAGGAATGGGTGAAGCATCCTGTGCTCCACTTCGACCTCAGCGGTGCCAAACATTTTGACGCAGATGCCTTGAACAGTTATCTTAATTTAGAGCTTTTACCCTACGAAGAGCTTTATGGTAAGGGAGAAGGCGAGATCTACCCTAATGAAAGACTGGAAGGTCTCGTAAAGAGAGCTTACAAGCAGACAGGCGAAAAGGCAGTCGTCATCATTGATGAATACGACGCCCCTTTGCTGGACGTGGTGCATGAGAAGGAAAAACTGCAACCACTTCGCCGCATCATGCAAAACTTCTACAGTCCGCTAAAGAAGCTCGACCCATACCTGGAGTTCTGTTTCATCACGGGTATCACTAAGTTTTCGCAACTCAGCATCTTCAGCGAGCTCAACATCCTCGACAATATCAGCATGTTCGACCAGTATTCGGCCATCTGCGGCATCAGCAAGACGGAACTTACTACGCAGATGAAACCGGATGTTGAGGCATTGGGCGAAGCCCTTGGCATGACGTATGAGGAATGCCTGGCTGAGCTGACGCGATTCTATGACGGCTATCATTTCAGCGAGAAATCAGAAGATGTCTTCAATCCGTTCAGCCTGGTGAAGGCGCTGAATGCACGCAAGATTGCTCCTTACTGGTTTGGCTCGGGTACGCCAACTTATCTTATCAAGACGTTGCAGAAATATCATGTCAACGTGATGGATATTGAGAAGAAGTCATGTGACGTGGACGACTTTGATGTTTCGCCCGAAATGATGACTTCAGCGCTCCCGCTGCTCTATCAGAGCGGCTACCTCACCATCAAGAAGTACAATCCGATATTGCATCGCTATACGTTGGAGTATCCTAACCGGGAGGTAAAGATAGGCATGCTCAAGAGCCTTGCGCCCAACTACCTTTCGCCTATATCTCTGGACAACAACAGTCTGGTGGGTGATTTCCTGGAAAAGCTTTATGATGCAGACGTTGAGGGGGCGATGGTTCGCCTGAAGGCCTACCTTGCCAGCATCTCCAATCGTCTGAGCAACAAGAGCGAGCGCGATTTCCAGACCGTGTTCTATCTCGTCTTCAACCTGATGGGCGCCCACATGCGGGTCGAGGAGGATAGTGCGATAGGCAGGGCCGACGCCGTGGTGTATATGCCCGATGCCGTCTTTGTTTTTGAGCTCAAGTATGATGGCTCTGCAGAGGAAGCGATTCGGCAGATAGACGAAAAGGGCTATTTGATTCCCTATTCTGCCGATGGCAAGCGCCTGTTCAAGATAGGGGTAAACTACGATACTACCCAGCGCACGATCAGCGATTGGATAATCCGAGAAGACTAAGAACCCGGAAAGGAATAGCTGCAAAGACCGGCTCCCTCCTCCCCTTCCCTCTCCCCTGCAGCATACGAAAACAAAAACGGACGCAGTTGCTGCGGAAGCCTCCATGGGAGACTTAAACTGAAGCCGAGATGTACTAGTAGAATTGTCGTTATGAAGCAAAAATCACGCTAGTCTTTCAAGTCTCCCACTTAAGGTTTAGTTGAAAGAATTGGCAACCCCCATCGTTTATACATCAGTTTATAAATATCGTCCCATCCAAGCGTGAGGCCTAAGAAATACAAAGCTGGTCTTAGATACTTCACGTCATACATTTTCAATTTATCAATAAACTCATATAGACACAGACCACAATACACCCTATCTTCATCTAAACCATCCCTAAAATAATCCTTTAGAGTAAGAAATAATGCCGCTATTGGCACAAAGTCCGGACATTTTGTAACATTTTTCACTTTTTTCGCAAACGCTATATCGTCTTTTAACCAAGAAACTATCTGATTAAACGATTTGTTTCCAAGTTGTTCTAACATATCCTTACCCTTATGACTTTTTTCTATTATAGAGTCGTGATAAGATGTTTTTCGAGAAATGTTACCAAACACATGAAGAGCGTCTATAAAATATCCACGGTTATCCTTTGGGTAATTCTCATGACGTTCATAACGAAGGAGATAAGTCCAAGGAGACAATTCCCCCTCAGGTTCTGTTTCATAATAGACTGATTCAAAAATATCTACCAAATCCTTCTTTTTCATCTTAGGAAAACGCAATTTTCCTATATTGAAAAGTTCTTCTATGAGTTTCACTCCATCAAGAGCTTTATTGATATTGGTTTGAATCTGAAATTTCTCAAAAGCTTCTTGCCAAATAGGAGGATTGAGAAAGACAGGAGGATTCATGTCGATTCCGATGGATAGTGCAGATTGATCTAGTGCATAAATAGACACTACTTCTTTGATTTGTAACATGTTAAGGTTTCCTGATTTAACCACATGCAAAAGAAGGTAATCAACACTATATTCTATTGGATTTGACTTTTTAAACAAAGTGTCAGCTAATTTTACATTGTCCCTTAATATATCGATATTGCCATCGAATTTAACCTTAGGACAAGCTGCGGCGTTATATTTGCCGTTATTAAAGAAGTCGATAAAATCGGCTTTGTGCATCAAAATGATAAAATTATTTTCCATTGTTCTCAAAAATCAAAATCTTCATCTTCATTATCACTGTCATCACCAAACAAGTTTCCAACACCATCGTTACACCAGTCCTTGTATAAGCAAGAAGACGAAAACAAGTGAACATAGGAGAATGGATGGTCGGAAGAGTAGGAGACAAACAAGTCTTTTCTACTTCTAGTCATGGCAACCATGAATAGGGTTGGTGTTACCATAGATGGCATATCTGCACAGTTGCAGAAAGGCAACATCACTGCATCGAAATCTAATCCCTTGCTACTATGGTAAGTAGTTAGCGTTATCAGATTTTCAGATGAGAATTTCCCAAATCCGTTAGCTACGTACTGCATAGGAATGCCGTTTTCCTTTAGGTGCTTGTTAAGACTGGCGAAATCGGTCTTTCCGTATTCGTTTTTTTCTTCTATCCACATCGGTTTCTTGGCAATCTCCAATGCGAAATTTGCAAAAGCAATGACTTTACTGTGAGTGGGCACCAATATCCCAACGTTATCATTATAGTTAAGTCTGCTAATAGCCTCATCCATAATGTGAGCTACCTCCTGTTTTTTATCGGTTGACTTCCATAATCTTATCTGCACGTTGGTTTTGACCATTGTTGGCTTGGCTTGAAGAATCTTCATAGACGGCAAGAATGAGTTTATTGCCGTAATGTTTTTCTTTGTGAGTCTATAAATTACTGTCAGATTCGTCTTGTCTGGTGAAAGAACAGCATCCAATTCCTTTTGAGAGCATGGTGCCATTCTCCATTTAGGATCTTCCGCATAGATAGATTGATTTGCGTCTCCACCTACAATAATGCGTTTTGCTCTTTGTCGCATATTTTGAATAGCAACAGTTGGGATGTCTTGTACCTCATCACATATAATGTAATCGTATTGCGTGTGTGCCCTTACAAAGTCGTAATACGTGCGTATTTCTACATTTTCAAGGTGCAAGTCAATATAAGCCTGTTCCTTCGCAATCTCATCGATAGCTGCTTGAAGCATCTTTATCAATGCGTGAGTGAACTCAACGATAAGAATTGTAGCATTAGGATTCTTCTTTCTTAAATAAACGACAGCATACAAAAGCACAACTGTCTTTCCTGATCCTGGAAAACCAGCAACACTTTCATTTCGTTCCGTATTCATTACCTTGTTAAGAAAAACACGTTGTTCTCTTCCCAATTCGTTTTCTGCTGGCAACCATTTCATATTTTATCAAATTTTTGTATTGAAACACTCGCAAGATTATTTTCATTAAATGAACCTATCGTTTTTTTCTTAACTCTTGATTCTTGAATTTCTCTTACCTTATCAAATTTCTTCAATTTGCAAGCGACACTAATAAACCAACCTTTCTCCACTTCACTAAGATTGCCATTCATGAAGTTGCTATTCATTATGTTGAACGCCCGTTCAAACCATTCGTTGGCCTTATCATCCTCGTCCTTTCCTTGATAGATTTCTCCCATAACAATCATAGGAATAGCAAATTCCCCCCGGAGTTCAACAGCTTTTTGCAAACATTTTAAGGCCTCTTCAAACAGGCCTATTTGGGCTAAATCATTACCAAGATTGGAATATACATTAGCATTTTTCTCTCCTGCAGCTAATGCTTTTTTGAAGCTTTTTATAGCCTTATTGTAGTTTCCTGAGTTATGGTAATTTACACCAATGCTATTATACGTAACCTTATTTGGATAGAATTTATGTTGCTCTTCTTGTAACTCTGCAGCTTTGAAATCCAAGTCTGCATCTTGATACATCCTACACAGTTTATCATACATCTCGTTACTAGGCACACCATTATTGCGGTCTGCCTCAATATACATTTCACGCTCAGTCTGAAGTATCAACCTCTCTTCATCAGACAAATACGAATTGGCAAAGGGATTTTCACAGTTTACTTCGCAGACTGTATTCATACATACCGCAGACACTTTAAGAAGTTTGTCCGCAGTCATTTCAAATGTCAACTCAATTGGTGCATTTATCGGGAATGGCAATTCGTTTTTCGATTCAATTTTCGCATTGACCAGCATCTTCCTTTCATTGCTGACACAAATTGGAAGTTCCACGTCTTTCTTGAGGGCTGTCCCTGTGGACAAGCCTTCAAATTTTACAGGCGAGAAAGGAATCTCTGTTCCTGCTGGAATGACAGGAAACAAATGCATACCCTGTGTTATTACTACGATAGCCTCACTAGTAATAGGACGCACAGTAGCTATGCCCAATCCGTTCAGTAATAAAGAATGGATTGCAGCGCCTTCTGAAACTAAAGCCTGAATATCCTCGCCGATTAGCACTTCCTTTGTAAAATACTTTTTGATGTATTCTTGAATGAACGGATTCTTGGAGCTACCTCCAACCATTATTACGTAGTCAATATCAGATGCATCGGTATGAGCCTTGTTGAGAGCAGAAGTTAGAGTTTCATTTATACTGTTATACGGCTTCTGGTGACCGACAGTAGTTTTTGTGTCACCAAGGAAGGCTCTCATTGTACGGATAAACTCCTTATAACCTAGACGAAAAGTCTGCTGCACCAAATCACCGTCATCCGTGTTGATACACAGATCTACGTTGGTTTTTACACATTGTTTCTCAACCTCTACCAACTTATGAAATGAATCTTTGTCAGGCAAGAGGAAGTGGAACACTTTACAAGCTTGAATTTTAAGATTTTCTGCTATACCTAACAACTGATCAACAATTACATCTAACTGCCGTGTGGTGTAGTCACCTTCTGTTTTTCCATTCAATTTCAAAAGTTTTGGCAAGAGGATATTCCAAGCTATATAGCGATCAATATCACTACCTCCCAATTCCTGAAATTGCGAAATACTAATGTTTTTTGTCGTAATTCCTGCCGTACTAACAGCTATTTCAAGAATTGAAATATCACAAGTTCCTGCCCCAAAGTCAAACACAAGGACTTTAGGTGCTCTGCCATCTTCAAGACATATTTGTTTTGCTTCATAATCGTGGCTTATGTAAGATATAAATGCTGCGTTTGGCTCATCTATGAACATCGTGCTGGTTACACACATCTCGTTTGCTTCCAAAGCCTCAAGCAAATCTTTGCGTTGGTTACTTTCGAAAGAAGCAGGAATACTTACCGCATATTGTATGTTTGTACTGAATCCATTAGCATTACATGTGTCCAATATGCATTTCTTGAGATAGCGGAAAAATAGTTTAGTGGCATCTTGAGGACATTTAATCTTTGCTTGGCGACTGTTATACCAACGAGGGCCAAGGTCTTTCCCCAGTTCCATTTTAAATTGATACCAAATATTTTCTCCGAAGATATAGTCAGGATTACCCTTTAGACTATATGCTCCTTGCCCAACAATAAGCTTATTGCGGTCATTGATAGCGATGACTGTAGGCAATAACTCTGCTTCTATCATTGCACCATCAGCCCCACGTTGTGCTAAATGTAAGCACTCACTTCTGATGTCTCCGTTTTCATCCAAGCCTGCCACAGACACGACAGTGGTACTTGTACCAAAGTCAATACCCACAAAAGTCTTTCCAGCCACAAGCGCTTTCGCATCGGGTGGCATATTGAATAGATGCGTTAAAGTTAAAGCTCTTACCATATTGTTATTTTACTAAAGTTTCCCACCCCAAAATAATGGGGTAAAACAACAGCTTCTCCATAAAAAGTTAGCGATCTTTGTAATCACTAAAACTCAATGAAACGACGATCTAAAGAGCAACTGCTATGGGTGCAAAATTAAGCATTTTTGGGGAAGTGTCCAACATCTTAAGTGTTAAAAGTTCATTGCGGACCAATTTGATGGCACTTTGACGCATATGATGGCAAACTCAACCTGCTGTTTTGTAATGTGGCAAGTTGAGTTAGAGGCAGATTTGGGACTAACCACAAACTATATCTATATCATCAAAACGACAAATCTTAAAAGTACGCTCAATGCCTTCGTATTCTCCATCTTTATCTATACAGAACGCATCTATATACCCCCCGCCATATTTTATGCTTTTAGAAATGTCTGTGATTCTGAATTTATGGGTAAGGCAATCCGCGTTTGTATACACAACCTGCAATGTGACATCTTCAAAATCTTCTACTTCCAAGAATTCCAACAAATCGTCATATGTATCAATATCCATCATAGCTTTTCTATAATCATTTTACCACTTCCCCTCGCCTTGCCCCAAAGCATCCTGCCTATAATTGACAAGGCGAGGGATACAGATATACATGTGTAATGCTGACATTGTCAAGAAAGCACGCACCATTTATTGAACATTCCAATCTAATGCGTTCATTTCTTCATCACCATGATCTTTAAGATAACTTGCATACCAAAGAATGATATTACATAGATCCATTGTCATACTACGCAAAAGATATGGTGCATTTCCAATACTTTCAAGGAAAACAGATGTTTGACGCGAATTTGCCAATTGTTGTTCATCTGCATTTTTGTTGACCGCGTGCTCGTAAGCCGATGATATTTCTATAAGCCGTTGAAAACTTTCCTTAAGTACGTTAGGAAGAATATTTTTACTCGTAATAGAAACATTCTCGTCTTTTATTACTTCTACTTCCTTTCCAGAGAGAATTTTGCTGCACCATGTATTGTTGATACCCCCTCTCTTATCCATAAGTATATCATGAAGTGCGTATCCGTCACCATGCTTCTTGTTGGGAAGAATGCCTTTTCCTGCCATAGACTGGAAGATAAGTTCGATACATTTACGAATATTTGTCATCAAATTGTTGTATTCCTTCCCTGAATAGTTTTGTGCATGTATTGGGAGCAGTAGTTCTTCTAAATAGATTTCAAACTCATCACCTATATCCGTCCTTCTAATAGCCTCATAAACATCAGGATAATAGACCAGGCGAAGCTGCATCTCTGGTGAGAGTTTTGCCTTATAAGGGATACGATGGAAAAGCAGATCCCGATCAGTAGTTTTACTATAGTATTTCTTTTCCTTCCAATCTCCATCCCATTCTTCACGACTATCAATAATCAAGTCATTAAGTTCTTCCTCACTACCTCCAGAAAGAATAAACCAAGGAATAACTCTTTTATGTTCTGCACTGATTTTAGTAATTGAAGAAAGTGCATGTATAAGAAATCGTGGCGCATTGTCATGATCTTCCTTTTTATATTTACACTTTGCATCCAATATTATTGCAGACCATCTCTTAAAATCTGAAGCAAACGCTTTTTCTGCTTCTTCCCAACAGCTAAATGGCACTAGCTCCAGACCATACCTATAGGCTTCCATTGGATAGAGATTGATAATGTCAGGGTCATCTTCAACCCATAGGACTTGTATAAGATTTGTATTCATAATATGATTTTTTTGTGAGGCAGACTTATTAACGCCTGCCTCAAATTCGACTTCTAATATAGACTTGCTAACGGCATCTTCAACACATACGTGACAGTAAATTTATTGTCAGGAGAAGATATTACTTCTACATCTCCGCCAAACTTATGCATTATTTCTGCAATTTCACCGCCACCGATACCACCATGACCTTTTTGATTTAAGGCAGATGAATATCCGTATTCCAACACCAACATAGAATCAAGATCAGCAGGCATAGGCTCACCATTATTAGACAGCTTAATAATCATATTAAAACCATCTGTTGCCCAACTAGTCCGGATCTCATAGTCTTTACGGACCTTGTCCGTGAATCCATGTTCACAAGCATTGGACACTATATTGTCGAACACTTGCAGCAATGCCCTTTTGGGAAACCACGCAGAATTCATAGACTCTCCGCTATGAAAAAGCAATTTACCCGTTTCCTCGTCAAAGATGTCTTGGGCAAAGCTATTAGTCTCGATTTTTTCCCATTCGTGCCTAAAGCTGAAATTTGACCCAGGATGTTCCTGCTCATATTTCTCTATGAAGCGTTGCGGCTCTATTGCCTCACACACTCCCCAATCCTGCTCATCAGTCATATGTGCCACACGTTCACATATTGTTTTCAACTTTGAGCGCAAATTAGACATTGCTTCGCCCACAGTCATTGAACAGACTGGAGACAATTGCATTCTTGACTCAAGCCGTCCATTGTGCTCTTGCATGCAATACTCCAATGACCTAAAGAGACTATCAAAGGCTGATATATTTTGCGAAAGAGCATGCTTACGTAGGCGAACAGAATGCACAAAACCTTTCTCACGCTTTGTAACATACTCTTCCTGAGCCACATAGTCCTTAAGGGCAACATCCTGAGTAAATTTCTGTTGCTCCTCTATCGATGGTACTTCTATGCGCACCAAATCGCCCCAACCCTTTGCTAAAGAAACTGCATTTCTTTTACCGCAAACAAGCCTCAGCATTTGTTCTTGCATGGCTGAACTTAGCATTTTACACGCAAGATACTTTACATCCAGTTGTGCAATAGGCTTCAACACATACAAATTTCTTGAGACAAGGTATGAATCTTCTGACGTTGTATAACCAACTGCAATTTCATTTTCTGAAACTGCAACTATTACCGCAGGCCCCTCAACACGATAATAACGTCTCGCACGGTCCATCCTAAGACGAGGCAGATTGCCTATACGTATTTCTCCCTTAGAAAACACATTAGACAATTGATTTACTGTAACGACCTTGTCATCCTTTGAGCACTCGTCCGTCAAAAACTTTTCAAAAGCGAGTTGTGCCACCTGACTTATGGGTACGCCACCTTCGTAGTAGTGAAGGTAATAAGACGGCAATAATATCTTGTCATTCAAATCGTCGTATGAATAACGATGAACAACAAAACGATCATCACCCTCTGGCATATTCGCCATTTCTACCTCCTTTTGAAGAGCTGCTACATCAATAACCCTTTCATCGTTTTTTTGCCCAAGAGTAGTAGCATCACACATTACAATTGTGTCATGCAGCTTCTTTACAAAATGGAAAAGGATTTTACCTGATGGCAATTCTATAACGGATTGAAGTGCCTTTTCCACACGGATATGCTTGCGCAGAAACTCCGTTGCGTCACCAAGAGCTGCCTCCTTTGATACAGCCAACAGTATCTCGCCGCCATCCTTCACTATACGATGGCAAGCATTGAAAACTTCCTCAACAGTGTGTTCGTTAGAGTTTCCCCACTCGACAATTGTCGCATCAAATGAGTTGTCATCCAAATCAGACCATAGGGCAACGTTAGGATTAGTTTCCTCATACTTGTCTATTCTCAGTCCGCAAGCATAAGCACGCAAAGCGGCTTTTACAAATCCTACCCCAACGACCAGTTCACATTCATTCAATCCTATGAACTCACGTCCAATGTACGAATTCGGAATGAAGATTTTTCCTGAGCGATTCTCTAAAAGACTGGGTACAAGACTGCTCCATGCGCTTGGCATTAAAAATGTGTCATCCATATCTATAAGCCACTCTTCATCATGCTCAAAAGCATAGTCAAGAAACACATCAAAGTTTTCCTTGAGGAAGTCCTCTTCTTCCTCGCTAATTAGCCCTTTAATGTAGAAGGAAATTGACCTCTTGTAACTTGTTAGCACATCCTCATTAGCCAACTCACCTGCACCCAATTGGTAAATGTAACCAACGAGTTGGCTAACAAAGTGGAGACGATCAACATCTGATGGCACGAGGAATTCTGTGAAATTTTCCTCGCACTTCTTTACAGCCTCAGTCTCAGAAGCAAGATTCTTATACTTGGCAACAATGGCCTCTACCTGGAAGTACTTTGGAGTACGCATGTCTTTTTTGTTTGACTTGAAAAATTCAGAATATAAAGGTACAACGGGTTGCGAACTATGTTTACAAATATTCAACAACCTTCGGTCTTATTTCGTTTTGTTTAAAACAATTAAATACCAGGAAGGCTATCTACCCCAGCCTGAAGAATTCATTCGAATTCAGCCTCCGCTCTGGTAGCATCATCTGCCATAGCCTGAAGTTGCTCTTCGAATTCAACCTCCGCTCTAGTAGCAGCATCTGCCATAGCCTGAAGTTGCTCTTCGAATTCAGCCTCTCGTCTTTCGTCAACATCTATCCTAGATAGAAGTTGGTCATCGATTTCACCCTCCACCCTAGTAAGAGCATCCATAGCTTTAGCTTCCAACTTTTCTTCCTTTGAGGTACAAGTAGCTGCACTTGTAGCAAGTCTTTTCTGGTCCATTTTAAGTTAAATATTTGGTGTTACAATGTCTCTTTTATCATTGACGGTGCAAAGGTACAACCACGCAACGAACTCTATGCTCGTAAATTTAAAGCGGTATATCTTTTTTGCAAATTATCTACCCAATCAACTATTTTATTTTGTATATACGTAGGGGAAAGGACTACTAGATCCTCGCCAAAGCTTGTTAGTTCTCGAATAAGCTCATAGTTTTCTTTACACTCTATGCTAAAGAATCTTCCGTTAGAAAGAGTAGGATACTTGTCTTTAAGTTTAACCGTAGCCTCTTCGCTTACGTTTCGCTGTGACTCATGAATAGGCTTTGTCGACACATAGTCTTTAGACTTATCACTCACCCAAAAAACTATTTTATATAGTGGACTAAACCTATTTAAAGTCACACCTATAAAATCGTCAAAAACCTCGTTTATGTTTCCACTGTATTCTATATATTTATGAGAAGACAAAGCTACCACCTTATCTATCCTTTCCAAACCGAAACAGAGTAGATGACCATCAGATTCTGCGGCAGCAAACAGAAACCAGCGACGATTATATTCTTTCAATAGATATGGGTGGACGTTTATAACCCACTCGTTTTCTGAGGGAGAAAATCTATGATAATGCAACTCTATAACCTGTTGCTGAGATATGGTCGTAAAAAGTTCACCAAGAAGATTAGAGTTTTCCAAAGGATTTTTCGTTAAAGATATTATGCCTCTATCATCTCGGTTTACTCCAAGCCCAAGACGTAACTCCTCTAAAGCATCTAAATTCGGAAGACCCTCAAATTTTCCAAGCATCAAAAGAGCTTCTCTAAGTAGATACTCTTCGTCATTACTTAATTCTTTCTTAAATATAGAGAAAGAAGGGTTAGCATATCTCAAACATCGCTTACTATACGACTTCTGCTTTTCACTATTGTAGCCAGGAACTGTATAACGTTCTATTTCTACCAAGAATGGTCCTTCGTATTCCAAATAAGAAATATCTTTTTCGATTGTACGGCGTCCAACCCCATCGGTATCAGGGTACAACTCTGAGAGACGCTTGTTGACTTCTTCCGTTAAATCATCAAGCGAATAATTATGATACCGGCAACCAAGCAATTGGTCCAGTATCTTATAACGAGTCATTGCATTTTTATTAGCAGGCATAACTTTTTCGATTTTAATAGTACAAAGACACACATAAATAACGAATTCTATATTCGTATTATTGTGGGAACTGGTTAGAACTTCCATGGAGATATCTCCTGCGACTAACCCCAACATTGTGCATACGCAATAGAGGAAGAATGGAACATCAGCTGCGACATGCACCTATTCCCTGAAGATGTAGAAAACGGAGGATATCCGCCCACCCAAAACGGGGATATCCGTTCACCTATCCAGCTCTTTAGGCGAAAGGAATTGCGAAACGAGTCTTTTCTCTAGAGTACCGAACCGATATCATTCCATCTACAGTCCTTCAAGCTATTCCTCGTCGAAATGCTTTACACATGCCTCATAAACGTATTGAACAGACAACATGCTAGCGACGAGGAAGCCTGGTGATTGCTTGGACTGAGAGGGCCCACGGTAGTAATAGGGCTTGCGCTCGTTGTCTATGAACAATTGGCATCACAGGGCGGGCAGGCCCGCCCTGTTCGCCCTACCACCGTCTTAACGTTATAACGTTTAACGTTTTCGAAAACGGATACGCTTGCCGCGGATGTCCCCACGGAAACATCAAACTGCGCCTTCGTCATAGACTGGAGCAGCTTCTTTATTGTTGTTTTTGACATAGCAATCCGTTCTTATCCTTTTTTCGTATCGTTTTCTTTTTCCTCACTAAACGCATTTATCTCGTCAGTAAGGACTTTCTGTAATTTCTCTTTCGGTACTATCAACTGATAATCCGCCACTCCGATAGGCTTACCCATATCTTCAAGTGCGAGTTTCACCTCTACACGGTCTTTCTCCGCACAAAGTATGATTCCTATAGAACGGTTATCTGCTCGTGCCAATGCCTGGGTCTCATACATATTGAGTTTGATAGCATTGAGAAGCAAGTCGCTATTCCAGCCTTTGGTTACGGTTTCCTGCGCATAATAGAGCGTAGCTTCATCATTCAGTCCCTTGCTCAACAGCAGCAGATTGTGCGACCACGGCAAAAGTGCTACGGAGCGTAGCACTTTCTCATCATGCCCAGCGTAACGCTCATAAAATTTCTTCATGTTCCAAAGTTGACGTGGTGAAACACCCATCTTTGGATAGCGTTCTTTCAGGTCTGCTGACAACCGTTTTACAACGCTATCACCATACCCACTTTCAATCTTGCGCTAATGAAGCATTTGACGAAGCTTTGGTTATCTATTTTATGCAAATGTTCATAAGGCTATCCATCGTTTTGTCCAAGGACTCTTTATACAAAAGGCCCTCAATGTATTCGGCCGGAATGGATGAATACCCATATTTCGCTCCAAGTACGGCACACGCCACTGCCGCATTGGTATCAGCATCGCCTCCCGCATTCACCACAGCAAGGAGCCCCTCTACAAATGAAGTAGCATGCCAGTAAGCCCAAAGAGCCACGGACAATGTGACTAAAGTATAGCCCATGTGGTCATAATCTACCAAATCCTTGGCATCGGATTCATCCCACGCTTTGTCCACATAGTCGCAGATCTCTACATCATACGACAGTGCCAAACTTCTTATTTGAAGAAATGTCGGAGGCTGCATACCATAAACCAATGCGTGTATAAGTTCGGACACTATCTCGCACGAACCGACACATCTAGGATCGTAATGGGTGAGCCGACAAATCTGCTCTGCACAAGTCCTGACTTCCTTCGGAAAAAGTCCAACGACAGATGTACGCATCAAGCCACCATTAGCCGCAGATTGGTAATTGCTCATCTTCCAAATCATGTAAGAGACCTCTAACGGCTTCTCCGTATAGTCTCTCGCCATCAAGACCTTATAGGTATGCTCACCAATACCCATAGGGATGCCGTCGGCCCATTTCTTGAAGTGCTGGGCAATATTTCTAAAATTGACACCTTGGTCCTCTATGACTGCGTCAGCAATGCACAGCATCATGTCTGTATCATCAGTCCAATCGCCAATTTTCCATCGCTTCCGATGTCTGTCCTGGTATATCTGCTTATAGTGTTGTAGTCCGTGAGGGTATTTCCAAGCAATATCCTCATCTATCATGAATTCCGTTCCCAATCCGAGCGCGTCACCTATGGCTTGACCATAAAGGCAACCTCTAAATCTGTCTATCGTTCTCTGCTCCATAGCCGTATGAATCTAAATGTCGACATAGTTGATGAAAGCGAGTCCCACTGTGAAGCTTTTTTGCTTTCATTGCCTTTTTCTTATATGTAATGGAGTTGGATGGCATTGAAGCCGTTGTCGACACTTTTCCTATTTACCAATGCAAAGATACTTATAAATACTGAAACATGGCTTCTTGATCAAAAAAACTTTGAAAGAAGCGAGATTCTCGGCTTTTATTTGTACCTTCGCCCTGCGATTCAGGATTTCACGGTGTTTGCTTTCACGACACCAAGGCATGTGAATTACCGGATAGGATCATGTTCAGAGCAATCATTTGCTGCCCAGACAGGCATAGGAAAGGCCTGATGGTTGAGTTTAGGTAACAAGGATAATAAAATGAAAATAAAGAATCTATTTTTGCTGGCATCCCTGGCCATGGTGATGCCAACGACAGCGCAAACTCCTCAGGAGGATTTCAAGCGAGACATCACGCTCTCGGGTAGTAACTATGTGGCTTATCGTGGCCCGCAGAAGGAACTGACTCCTGCGCCCAAGGGATACAGGCCCTTCTATCTGAGCCACTATGGCCGTCATGGCTCCCGCTATATGATTGGCAAGGAGGCTTACGACGTGCCTTACTTTGCTCTGCTGAAGGCGAAGCAGGAGGGCAAGCTCACGGCCAAGGGCGAAGAGACACTGGTAAAGGTGAAATTGCTTCGCGAGGAGGCAAGAGGACGCGACGGCGAGCTGACTCCGCTCGGAGCACTTCAGCACCAGGGGATAACCAAGCGAATGATGGAAAGATTTCCTGAGATCTTTGCTGGCGAGACCAATATTGAGGCACGAAGTACGGTAGTGATCCGATGCATCCTCTCCATGGAGAACGGTTTGCAGCAGATGCTCCGCATGAATCCGAAGCTCCATATCTTCCATGATGCCAGCGAGCACGACATGTACTATATGAATCATGGCGACAGATATCTTGACAGCCTGAAGAACTCGGTGGGCAGAAGGGTTGTGCAGGAGGAGTTTCTCAAGAAGCACGCCTGCTACAGCCGCGTGATGCAGGAGCTTTTCAACGACCCTGCGTGGGTGAGACAGAACATCGACCAGAGTGATCTGAACAGAAAGCTATACGAGATGGCCAGTTCCATCCAGGGCACGGAGTTGAGAGGCAAGGTCTCTCTATATGATCTCTTCAACGAGGAAGAATTGTATCAGAATTGGGTTGCCGCCAACGCCTGGTGGCAGATGAGCTTCGGCTATTCTCCCTATACGGGCAATGTTCAGCCTTTCTCTCAGCGCAACCTTCTGATGGATATTATCGAGAAGGCTGACAGTTGCATCGCCCTCCAGCACCCTGGAGCCACCCTGCGATATGGTCACGACTCGATGGTCACTCCGCTCACCTGCCTTTTGGATCTGAACGGTTATGGCGAGGAGATCAAGGATCCGGAGAGAATCTCCTCTCAATGGTTTGACTACAAGATCACCCCGATGGCCACCAACCTTCAGTTTGTGTTCTATCGCAACAAAGCGAACGACATTCTGGTGAAGGTATTGCTTTGCGAGGACGAGGCTACGCTCCCCATCAAGAGCGACGTGGAGCCTTACTACCACTGGAACGACTTCAAGGCTTATTGTCTGGAGAAACTGAAGGAGTATAAGAATTAAGCGGCTTAAAAACAAGCGGCTTAAGAAATAGAAGAGAGAAGCCTTTGGCTCGTTTGCCATAAGTAGTAGTCATACTACCGACATGGGAAACGAGCCAAAGGCTTCTTTCTAAAAGACTAAAAACCAAGCACGCACCGGCGCCCCGCCCAAGAGACGAATTGTCTCCCGGCGCTTAGGCATACGAATGCATACCCGTCATGAAATAGTTGACACCGAAGTAGGTGATGACGACGGCCAGGAAGGCTGCCAAGACATAGGCATGATAGCGTCGAGGACGGTCCGCCTTGACGATCGGCGTCTGGTGGAGAGGGACTGCGTAGATCATCAGCAGGATGAGGGCCCAGGTCTCTTTGGGGTCCCATGACCAATAGGCTCCCCACGACACATTGGCCCATACGGCACCGACAAAAATGCCAATGGCCAGCAGGGCGACCGCCGGATAGAGCAGGAAGCGCGAGAGGGCCGTGAGGCGCGTCAGCAGGTCGCCGTCCTTTAGCAGCAGACAGCGCAGGGCGATCAGCGCTATAAGGGCAAAGAGGGCATAGGAGAGCATGACCACGGCCACATGGATGGACAAGAGCGGCGACTGGAGCACGGGCATCAGTTGGGTGATCTGAGGACTGCCCACGGCTATCATCGACACCAGCAGGCAGAGGGTGGAGACAAGCGTGCCCAAGACCTTGAGGATCGGCATTCTCCCGGCCATCAGGAGGGACAGAAGGAGGGTGGCCCACGACATGAACAGCATGGTCTCGAATCCGTTGCTCAAAGGGATGTGACCGCTGATGTACCAGCGAAGAGCGAGAAGCAGGGTGAGGTACAGAGCGAGGAGTGCGCAGAACAAGGTATGGAGACGGCTCAGCCACTTAGCCTCCTTGCCGCAAAAGGCGATGATGCAGAATAACAGACTCAGGGCAAGGCTGAAGAAGACCACAGTGCGCTGGGACTGCAAGGTGTTGTAGAGCACCTCGGCTTTGAGAGAGAAAGGAGAGGGCAGTACCTGGCCGGCTTTCTCCTTCTGGAAGAGTTTGATCTTGGCAATCATGGTCTTTGCGCCATCGACATCGTTGGCCAAGATCGACTTGACGAAATAGTCCATGGCGTGATTGACAAACTGAAACTCTGCCTCGGGAATGCCTCTCGGGAGTTCCGTGCTGCCTGGGGTGTACCATTTCAGCCCACCCTGAGAAGGGAGCGGAAAGAGATGAAGCATCTCACCATTGTAGAACATCGTGACGACCTGCACCTTCTCATCCACCTCGCGAAGAGACTTGCGCTGCGCATCGGAGAGCGTACTGTCCCCTACCCTGTCCTTGAGTTTATACTCATGCTGCGAGGTATAGAAATCGTTGACCGAAGCCCACTCGCCCTCTATGCCAAGCAGCTTCTGCACCTCCTGGCTTTTCACCCGAATGATCGGTTGCGCCTCCCATTCCGTATAGAATATCATCCAACTCAGGAAGATCTCATTGGCAGAGAGACCCTCCCAGGTGCTCTTGCCACACAATTTGGTGACAAACTCCGTAGCGGCAGTATTCAGCGGACAGATGCGGCCGTTGTAGAGCACAGCAACGCGCCCCATCGCATCGGCTACATCGCTGTTGACAGGCGTGACGGAAGGTTTGGCTACCGCGGAGGAGGTGGAGAGAAGGAAGAAAAACAGGACCACGGCTCCCTTGGTAGCGACGCGATAAAGCTGGCGGATCCGCGTATGGCGCGAGGCCATCGTCCATAGCAGTGCGACGAGCAGCAACAGATAGCCCATGTAGGTCACGGCAATGCCGTAGGGATCATAGGACACGAGCAGCGTCGTGCCACGGAGGTCGGCGTCGTAGGACGACTGATAGAAGCGGTAGCCAGAAACCTGGCCGATATGGTTCATGGAGACCGCTAGATGCTCCGTCTTGTCGCCTTGCTCCGCCACGATGTCGGACTGATAGTCCATGACGGCATTGGTGCCGGGATAGTAGTGGACCTTGAAATCGGAGAGGGTCAAGGAGAACGGAAGGTCGGTTGCTGCCCCATGCTGGTCCACATAGCTCGCCACACTGGCTCCTTGCTTCAGATGGATGGTGCCATCATGGGAAAAAAGATGGGTGACGAAGGCTCCCATGAGTATGAGCAACAAGGCGAGGTGGAGCAACAGCACGGCCATGCGCTTATGCAACCGGGCTTTGACAATGTAATACACGGACAGGAGGGCAAGCAGCACCCATAGTGCCACAAACCAACCCGTACCATAGATTTGCTCCTTGGCGAAGCCGACGCCATAGAGCTTTTCCACAATAGTGGCAATCCCCATACACACCAAGAGAAGTGTGTACAGGGAAGCCATAAAATAATTGATCAATCTATTATTCACGTTGGATTACGCTATTGTATCAAACGGACTCGATGAAGAAGACGATCTGGTCGCGCTGCGTCTTGGAGAGTGCGCGGAACTTTTTGACACATTCATAGGCATCGCTCTTGCCGCCCTCAGCGGTGCAGCCATGCCACATAATGGCCTCGATGACGTTGCGTGCACGACAGTCGTGCAAGCGCTCCGTACCCGATCCACACTTGCTGGCCAGTCCACGTCCCCAGAGAGGTGTGGTGCGACACCAGCCTGTGCGGATATCGTTCTTCATGAAAAGACGGTGCTGCACCATGTCGGTGTAGGGCCATATCTTCTGATAGGGATAGCGGGGCATGTCGGCATTGGAGAAGAGGCGGTTCGGATCGCGAATCTCGTCGCTTCCCGTGGTCCACGACGGGCGGTGACAGTTGGCACAGCCGATCTGGGAGAAGAGGGCCTTGCCCGCCTTGAAGTCTTCGGTAGTGGTGTTGCGGGCCGCAGGCACAGCCAGTCCGCGATGCCAGATCATGAGGTTCTTATACTGTTCCTGCGTCATCTCGGCATCCAACTTCTTGCTGGTCAAGTAGGTCTTGATGTCGCTTGCCAAGTCGCCCGTATGCCACTCCGGATGCTTCTTCTCCGGGTCGATGCGGTTGATATACTCCGTGAAGCCAGCCTGGACCTCAGGGTCCTGCGAGGACTTCTCGGCATAGTACTTGCCAGCGAGGTCGAGATAGTGGTAGCGGCGGTCAGGACGCGTCACGTTGGTGATGTTCCAGATGGCATTGGCGCCAGCACCGTCGAGCACAGGACCACGACTCAAGGCATAGGTGAAGCGGCGCACATACTTCGTGCCATCACCTTGCAAGGTGTTGCTGTAGTAGCTCTTCCACGTATTGGCAGCCTGATCCCACATGGCAGGATTGAGCGTGACGTAAGGCGACTCGGCCTGCCATTGCGCCGTGATGTCTTTGTCGGTAATGGCATCGAGCAAGCCCGTGCCATAGATGCCGATGGTGGACTCCAGACGGATGGCGATATTGTCGTCATACTCCGAGGCAGGAATCTCCACATCCTTGCCATTGCGCTGCACATAAACGGGGGCGTAGTAGGCAGAAGCAGGGATCGTCACCTCGGGATAGGTGAGGTCGTAGCTTTCGCCATCGTCAAACTTGTTTCCCCACTCGTCCGTATAGTGCTTCCAGTCTATCCGGATCTGCGACTCGTCGATCGGAGCCTTGAAAGGCTTCACGGCCGCGGTCTGGGGCATACCAGCCACCGAGCGGATGTAGGCGTTGGTCTGCTTGTCGTAGATGACGAGGAGGTAGCCATTGCGCTCCTGCGTGGCCGAATAGGCATTTTGGCGCGCACCATGTCCGTAGCCTGGGTGGCAGTAGTTGCATCCAGGGCGCACGTACACCGGGCCCAAGCCGCGGAAGGCACCCGTGGTGTTGGTATTGAAGTCTTTCTCGAAAAGGTACTCACCCTCGTTGAAGGCCGTCACCATACCCGCGTTCTCCACAGCCAGGGAAGGCTGCTTGTAGGCGGTGGAGGAGTTGTTGGGCGTGGTGCCCAACTGACCTCCGGTGAAGTAATCCTCCGGATAGTCTATCTTGGTTCCATCGCCAATCTCCCACGAAAGGGCATCGGACGTATCGTCGGAGCAAGAGGCGATAGCCATGGCACCCAGCAGGAGGCAGAGATAATGGTTATATCTTAATTTCATGTATCTTATTTCTTGATGTTCTTGATGTTCTTGTAGAGGATCTCTGCCTGGTCGCAGAGGGCCGTATAGGTCTTGACGATGACGTTATCGACGTAGTTGGCGTTGATTACCTTGCACTGCGCCTCCACGGCCTGGTTGCCGGCATAGGTCTTGAGCGTAGCGCCCAATGCCTCCAGCGAACCGTCCAACTCTTCCAGAGCATCAATGGCCTTCTTGGCAGAGGCGTCGGTATAGTTGAGGGCAAACGGACTCTTCATGGCCTTGATGCTACTGAGGGCCGCATCCATCTTGCTCTGCACGGTCTGTGCCTGGGTCTTGAGGGTGGCGTTGCCCGCATTGAGGCAGAAGTAGATGAGCGACTTGTCGGTGGGCGTGGTGGCATCGACTGCTCCATACAGCGCACTCTTGCAGCCGGCTATGTTGTCATAGAAGTCCACGATGCTGTTGTAGGCGTATGGCGACTCGATGTAGGAATCGTCCTGGCCCGACCATGGCAGACCGATCTTCGAGCCTGCCACCTCGCCGATGATGTCGCGCGCACCTTCGATGATCTGGATGGTGGCGTCGAGGTTGCTGGAATAATCGGTTGAGGGAGTGTTCTTGAACAGGCCGCCGAAGTCCTTGTAACTGAGTCCCTCGCTGCTCACATTGCCATCGTCCTGCAACTTGTTGTGGGTCTTCAGATAGTTGAGAGTCTCATTGTATCGGGTGCCGCTCTTGGCTCCCTCCCACGTGGTCTGCAGCACACAAGTGGCCTGATAGAGGTCCTTGGCCACGGCGCACACATACTGATACTCCAGGTCGGTGAGCTGACTGATGTCGCGCGGATTGCCCTGACGGAAGAGCACATACTCAATACCGTGGTAGCCCAGCAGGCCTGAGTTGAGGAGGCGGACTTTGTTCTCGATATCTGACATGATGCTTTGGTCGCCCAGCACGTTGGCGAGGGCCGCTTGGTCCACAGGCCAGGTGTCGGTGTGCGGATCGATGGAGTATTCGTCGGCAGCACCAAAGAGGAAGGCCTCCGACTTCTCCCAGTGGGCACGGGCCACGCGCCATTGCTTGCAAGCCGCATTAAGCGCCTCCTGACTACCGGTAACCACTTCTGTCTTCACATCGTCGTCTGAAGAGCAAGAGGCCATGAAGCCACATGCTCCAATGCCCAGCATGAGGGCAAAAGAATAGTTCTTGAGATTCTTCATTTTTTATCTTTTTTGTTTGGATATTACTTTACTTGAGGAACCACTCCTTTTACTTAAGGAACCATCCCTGATAGGCAATGCTCAAGCTGATACTTGGCTCATTGTTGAACGGCTGAACATACAAGGGACTGTCGCTGCTCAGTCCTTTGTTGTTGGGCTTCTTGAAGGCGCGATAGGCGTACTCACCCTTGATGACGATCTGCTTGATGGGGTGGTAATTGAAGCCCACGGTTGTAATATAGGGAGCGCAATGGCGGTACTGGCTCTTGTACGTGCCTGCCACCATCGAGTCGTAATGGTCGAAACGGCCGAAAAGGTACAGTTTCTGTCGGTCTCTCAGTCCTTGGATCTGCGAGAAGAGATTGTAGCCCGCCTCGATACTGTAAGCCAATGCGTTGCTGCCAATATTGGTGTTGTGGAAGGGGTTGCCGTCCTGGTACTTATGGTGTGTGGAGTTGGCCTTGTTGTAGGTCGAGATGCGATCAGCATCGGAAAGGTGGGCATAGACCACGCTGCCTCGCACAATCCAGTTCCATCGGTTGAGTTGGAAATCGCCCGAAATGATCGAGAGTGCGCCTTTGACATCATCATAGGTGGCGCCAGGATCCTTGATAGAGTTGCGAAACGTATGACCATAATAGCCACTTACGCCCACACGCAGTCCCTTGACAGAGTAGTTGTCGACGCGTGCGGCCAGGGCGTAGGTGTTGGCTACCTTGAACTCGTAGGGGCTGGTAGCACCTGGGTGGACGAAGTTCTCGCCCGTGAAGCTCTCGGAGTTCAAACCAGAAAGGAACTGCATTTCGTATCGCCAGTCCTTGACACGTCCCCAAAACGAGACGCCCAGCTGATGCCAAGTGTTGGGCAGGATAGCGGCTTCGCCCTCCGGACGATAACAGGTGAAGAAGTTCAGAGGCTCGTGGTGGCCATTGGAATAGCCCACAGGCACGATGATCTCACCGGCCTTGACGTTGAACATTCCATTCCAGAAAGCCTTGTTCAACCAAAACTGCTCGAGCGCCACCTCGCCACCTTTCTCCGTCTCGGCCTCATACTCGCCTGACTCTTCCGCTTCTACTTCCACGGCCGTCTCGTTGCCGCCGTGTTCAAACTCCACCTCGGTGCCAAACGTCCAACCGTGGCCAAAGTCATAGCCCAAGTTGAACGTGACATGGGGAAGGTCAAAGCGCCCGTGGCTATTGTCGTCCTTGTAGCGTGCGGGGGCATTGTATCTGTTGAAACTCTGACTATAGAAATTTCGGGACATCACCGCTTCGCCATAACCTCCAAGGCTCAAACGGGAGAGGGCTTTCTCTACTTTGCTCATACGGACGGTGTCGGCCACCTGCCTTGTGGCTCCCGTCACAGCATCCACAGACTGTGCCATACATACGGTTGCACTGGCTGCACACACCACGATGGACATTACTTTTCTAAACATAATTTGTGGTTTATTCTTTTTTGGGTGCAAAGGTATGGGTTAGTTGACGGGAGCACAATACTCAAATATGGTGATTTTGACACATCAACCCGCTACACCCATACTCAATTCGCGTGAGTTGCTCTTCACGCATCACGAGGAGGAACCTACCGTGCTGAGCACGCGAGCAACCGTCCTTGCCCAAGGATAATCGAGTTTGAGGAGGCAAAAGAGTTAGGTCCTGAGTTGAACAGCAAAGGCACTTAACAATGATTAACTTGACAGGCGTGCTTTCCTCTGATTATTATTTGTAAATTTGCCACATATAAGCATTTTACAGTTGCCAACCCATCAATACGTTTCCACTCATGAGATACCTTGATCCAAAAGCCGACCTCACATTCAAGAAGATATTCGGTGAGCACAAAGACCTGCTCATCAGTCTGCTCAATGCCTTGCTGCCTTTGGCAGACGATGAGCAGATAGAGAGTGTGGAGTATCTGTCGCCAGAACTCGTGCCCGAAACCTACGTCGGGAAAAACAGTATTGTGGACGTAAGGTGTCGCGACGTCAAGGGCAGACAGTTTATCGTCGAGATGCAGATGCTATGGACGGAGGCGTTCAAGCAGCGCGTCCTCTTCAACGCCTCCAAAGCCTTCGTACGACAACTGGATAAGAAGCGCAAGTACGAATTGCTGCAACCCGTCTATTCGCTCAACCTCGTCAACGAGACGTTTATGAAGGACTATCCCGATGAGTTTATCCACAATTATAGCGTGGTGCATGAGTTCCACAGCGACGAGATCATAGAAGGTCTCCACTTCACCTTCGTAGAACTGCCCAAGTTTCAGGCACACTCCCTCAAGGAGAAGAAAATGGCCGTACTGTGGCTGAGGTTCTTTACGGAGATCGACGAGCAGACAAAGCAAGCGCCACAGGAACTTCTGGACAATCCCGAGACCCGCAAGGCGCTAAAGGCCGTGGAGGAATCGGCAATGACCAAAAACGAGCTCCTCGCCTATGAGGACTTCTGGGACAAACTCGGAGCAGAACGCCTGCTATTTGTGGACTCCAACAGAATCAACAGGGAGGAAGGAAGAGCAGAAGGACGGGCAGAAGGACGGGCCGAGGGAATTATAGAAGGCTGCGCCAAAGTGGCCAAAAACTTATTGAACCTTGGAATGGCCTTGGACGAGGTTGCCAAGGTCACAGGATTGGACATCGAAACGATTGAAAAAAAGAAATGACGAGGAGTCGCCCAAGACAGATCGTGGAAAGGTGAGGATTTTCAATTATCGGTAGGAAGCAAACGGATTTCATTCGACCTCCTACCGATATTTTTTGCTTTGACAACACTAAACGTCAATAGTTACCGACCAGCCTCATCTCATATCCTTCGATATTTTTTATACCCAAACCGGGCTAAAACAGTTTGTCCACATCCACCGACAACCCCACCTGTAGGGCAATGCCATCAGTAAGCGGACAATTGAGGTAGTAATACTGGGGGCGATAATTGAAAAGATTGTCGAGAGCCGCCGTCACCTTGACCGCAGGTCCAAAACGCTGCACCAGCGATAGCTTCCATATCGTGTAGGCTGGGTATGAGACATTCACCATTCCCGCGCTCACGTCATAATAGTTCTTATACTCCACGTTGTCCGTACCTGAGAGGATGCGGCCATTGAGCCCGATATTCAGGCCATACGATTTGGAGAAATCGTGGTCGTAGTCGATGCGCACATTCACCGCGTGAGCACGTGCGGGAATATACTGGTTGTTGATGGAGTGGCCCTCCTTGTCTGTGGGAAGCTGCTCTTTGGTATAAGCATAAGTCAATCGCGCCGACACGCCATTGCTCCAACGAGCCTGGGCCCCTACTTCGCCACCCCAAACGCGATAGTTGTCCAAGTTGGCATAGGGAAGATAAGGCAGGCGGTCGGTAGCCGACTTGAAATAAGGGGCTGCCGTAGCGAGTTTGTTGACGACGATATTATAGTAAGCAGAGGCCGTGAGGTTGTAGTGTCCCTTGTTATAGTCTGCCGACAGGTTGAAGTTATGGCTCACCTCGGGTTTCAACTTGTCATTGCCCTCAACGATCCATATCCCCGACATGTCGAAGTTGTAGTACTTCTCCTTCAGTGTCGGTGCCCGAAACCCCATACCGTATCCCGCACGCAGCGAGAGGTTGGGCAGAAGACGATAGCGCAAGTTGAGCTTGGGAGTAAGGCGGGAGTTTCCCCCATCAGAAAAATAGTCATAGCGCACGGCCCCAACCACCTCCAGTTCGCGGGTAGCCATCCAGTCGTATTGGGCAAAGACATCGAAACAATCTTGCTGGCGTGTGTCTCCTACAAGGTAAGTGTTGAAGAGATAGTCGTGCATGAAGTCCGCACCCATCGTCAAGACATCACCCCCTGAGAACGTATGGCTGTATAGTCCCCGAAACGTATTCTGCACATTGCTGTAGTCGCGGACATCCAGGCGGCGAAGTATCTGATAGTCCGACTTGTCATACTGGTCGAAGGCATAATGCACCTGCAGCACGTCGTCGTCAGAAAGTCGCCAGTCACAACGCAGTCCGCCAGAGAAGTCACGATAGCGCTCCGCGAGTCCTGCCGTGCGCGAAGTCTCACGAAAGAAATAGCCAGCCCTGCCCGTGAGGCTCAATGCCGACGAAGGCGACCAAGAGACCTGTTCCCTCAGATTGACACTTTTGTCGCCATAGATGGTGGTGACAACACGCGTCACGGGATGGTCCGCGCTGTGAACGTCAAAATCATCCGTAGCATTGTACTGGGCCGTCAACGTATTACTCCAATGCTTTCCCCTTAGTCCGAAAGTGCCCCCATAGCGCTGTCCACCATGTTTCGAGAGTCGTCCATTCAAATTCAGAGTCCAAGGCTGGTCCGCCTTTTTCGTAATGATATTGACCACACCTCCTACGGCATTGCTGCCATAGAGTGCCGAGGCCGCTCCTTTCACGATCTCTATCCGCTCCACGTTGTCCATAGTCAGTCGCGAGAAATCGACATCGTCCATTGTCTCGCCTGCCAACCGCTCACCATCAATCAAGAACAACACCCCCTGTCCACCAAACCCAGAGAAGTTGAGGTGCGTCTGCTGGTTCATGGCGTAGGAGAACTCCACCCCTGGCAACTCCTGCTGCAGGAGATCCTGCACATTGGTGGCATTCTGGCGAGCGATGTCTCGGGCCGAGATGACGCGGGTCTGGATGGGAGTCTCCTTCAGAAACTTAGGCGTGCGCGTACCTGTTACAACCACCTCGGCGAGACTGTCCTCGGCGAAGATGGTGTCGAGAAAAGCCTCATCGACAACATCCTCTTGCACCTTCTGTGCCGAGGCCAATAACGGAGCGGAGCAGAGTAACAGAAGCAATACGTTTCTTTTTGCCATTTTCTTAATATGGATATTTATAATTGATGGTCAGCCAGCATTTCGTGCCCGTAGCCGAAAGGTAGTTTTCGAGTTGCAAAGCCGCATAGGTGCCATCGGCAAGACGCAGGATAAAGACGTGGCTGTCGTGAACAAACGACGGCGGCATAGGAGGAACCTGTATCGACAACCACGAGGAGAGCGTGCGGTTGATGCTGATTCCCTGCGACGGGACCAATCCCCAAAGCATCTGCTCCTGGCTGTCCCACACCTCGTTTTGTGTCCATTCGTCAGGAGTGAACTCCATATCGTGAAACGGCTCGCTGGTCTCCGGCAACTGATCCATGGAGGTGTAGGATGTACGCAAAGCCGCTCCGCCATGGGTGCGCACGTTATTGCGGTGGACGGCGAAGGACCATGCGTCAGGCTCAGGCTGTGGGTCGCAGGGCACAAACGAGCGAAACTCGTTGCGGGAGAGACCGGCACCAAAGACATCAAACCAATAGAGGTACTGGCCCGAGCGCCCATCAGTATCACCCGTGAGCGACATAGGAATAGGGTAAGGCGTCCATTCGGTTTGGGCCTTTCGCAGATCGTCCTCCTTCCCCTCCGCGCTCAACTGCTGCAACTGCTTGAGATCGACATAATACCAGTCCGTCCAACTCGTCGCGTCGATAAGCAACTGTCCCTTGGCAGGAACCACCTCCGCCTCGGGCTGGTCGTAAAGATCGTCGAGGATGCCATGGCAGGCAGCAAGTGACAATGCGACCAGGCCGGAGGCGGCAATGGAAATCGTTTTCTTCAGAAAGCTGAAGGCCATCATTTTCTGAGATACTTCTTCCCGTTGACGATGACCACACCCTTCGCACGGTCTCCGACACGCTGCCCTGCGAGGTTGTAAGCCTTGCCGTCATAGGCGCGCGACGCACGAGACAAGTCGTCGGTAGTCACGCCATCAATGGCAGTGGCATCGACCTGGAATGTGGAAACGATACCGAAAGGCATGGCACCCATCTGGAAAGTATTGACGATCGACTCCACATTGGAGCCATTGTACTTCACGAGGATATGGTTGTCGCGCTCACTATTGAAGGCATAGTCGCCGTCCATGGTCTTCGTGCCACCCTGCATGGCGGTGAAATGGAAACTCAGGCCGTCGCCCTTGTAGTCGCGGTAGAAGCCGCCTCGGGTCTCGTCGTAGGTCAGTCCCTTCACGACGTATGAGCCGAGGGTGAGATCGCCCATGATGGTCCCTTCGAGGGCGTAGGTGGGAACTTCCACATCCACTTTCTCCACATTCCCATCCATATATTTGCGCACCTGGTAGGTGACGCTCTTATTATCATAGGTATAAGCCCCGCCGACCGAGACGCTGATGCCACCCGACACCGCCTTGACATAGTACGACTTGATGGTGTAGGTCATTTCGAGGGGCATCTTGCCATACTTGAAGACAGCAGTCAGCGAGAGCGCATGATCGGCCATATTATAAGTGCCCGAGAAAGATGTGCCCGTGATGGTCTTCTCCTCTCCTCCAACTGTCACGGAAGAGGAGAACGGCTGCTGCGCAAAGGTGATGACGTGGTCGGCTCCCATCGAGAATTTGAGATCGCGGATGGTAAACGAGGGAATGGTCTGCATTCCTTTCATGGCAGGCAGGGTGATGTGCCCTGTCGCCATGTCAGTCATCTCAAAGAGTATGGTGTCGCTCGGATTGTCATTGCTGGTCGATGAGACAGACATATTGGATGCGCCCACAAACTTCATGGGACCGTGCATCTGTCCCATCATCGTCGTTGCCATGAAGAGGGCAGCGAGAAGGGTAAAAAACTTTTTCATTGTCTTACGTTGATTTTTATTTTATTCTATTCTACTAATCTACTTTTCCATTTTATTACTGTTGACTTTCCCTTGCATTATAGAGCCAATAGCCCACTACCAGCAGGATGAAGACCACGAGGATAGCAATCATCTCCACGACATGATGGAGCGGATCGACCCATATCTCCTTGAAAAATCCATTGCGCCCGGCTATTTCCACAAAAGACCAGAAGACAATGACGATGGCATAAGCCATGCGCAGGCTTCGGCCCCAACTGCCGATGCGCAGTTGGCGTTTGAACATCAGTGCCGATCCTATCAGGCAGACCACGGCGATGATGTAGGTCACAGGGTGATGATCGCCCAGAAACACGGGGTCGTAGCAGAACATCAGCAGTAGATAGAGGCCCCACATCATGACGTTCCACTCCATAAACATGACGATACTCGCATGGTGGGCCATCGGCCTCAGTTCCACACGGTTCTTCAGGCCGCAATGGTTTTGCACCCATTGGATAAAGAGGCAGCCGCTACGGGTGCAGAAGACATAGAGGAGGACGATCATCATCCACATGCCAAACGTCGCAGGCATGATGAGGTATTCGGGGCGCGAGCCACGGATCTCCTTCAGTTCGGCACGGGAGAAGTCTTCAAGGGGAGTGCCGTTGATGGTGAAGGTGTGATGGACCGCCACACCATCGACATACTGGCTGATCGTCTCCACGACACCATTGCCCACCAAGTCGCAGTGGACACCATAGCGCTGAGCGTAATAGGCAAGGAGAAACTCCACCCAGCCTGTCCAGAAGAGCAATGCCCCCGCAAGTCCGAAGCAGGTCTGCCGGGTGTCGCCCTTGACGAAAACACCCCAGATCGTTATGACAAGTCCCATGAAACCCATGGCAAAAGCCGAATAATGGAGCGCGGTAGGGGTAAGAAAATGCTCCATCAGAATCATCAGCGCATGGCCAAGTGGCATGAGTAGCAGGACGATAAGGATAGCACCCAGTGCCTTGCCTGGGTATTTTTTCTCTTTCATTCTTTGTCGGTTAAGTTGATTAAAATGTATACATCCTGTTAGCTCCCGAGCGATATCAAGGACAGACAGTCACTCCCCCTTGCATGGTTCTTCCTCGAAAGCGGGTGCAAAATTACTGCTTTTGGACATTCGACACAATACCCAAAAATGGTGATTTGGGCGAATGGACTTTTTATGGCAAGACCCTCATGCAATTACCAGAATGACAAGGAAAACACCAAAAAGAAAGGCGAAGGTTTGCGGGTCTCATGAAAAACATGTACCTTTAGCCTCGAAAAGAAAAAGAACAAACGAATGAGATACGGAAGAAAATGGATGGCAGCAGTCGCCATGGGCCTGCTGAGCCTCAACGCGATGGCGCAAAAGCTGACGGAATATGTCGATCCGTTCATCGGTACGACCAATTTCTCGGTATGCAACCCCGGGGCAGTACTGCCCCACGGCCTGATGTCGGTCGTTCCCTTCAACGTGATGGGAAGCGACCTCAACACGTATGACAAGGACGCAAGGTGGTGGTCCGCGCCCTATGAGTACCACAACAAGTACTTGACGGGCTTCGCCCATGTCACCCTCAGCGGTGTGGGATGTCCCGAACTGGGCACACTATTGACAATGCCGACGAGCGGAAAGCTCTCTGTCGATTATCACGACTACGGATCCGAATACGACGGCGAACAAGCAAGGCCGGGCTACTACGGTGTCAATCTGAAGAAGTATGGCATCCGTGCCGAAGTCACCTCCACACTCCGTTCCTCACGCGAACGCTTCACCATGCCGAAGGGCGAAGGACACCTGCTGCTCAACATCGGAGACGGATTGACCAACGAAACGGGTGGCATGGTGCGGCGCGTCAACAACCAGGAGATAGAGGGCATGCGCCTGCTCGGCACTTTTTGCTACAATCCGCAGGCTGTCTTCCCCATCTACTTCGTCATGCGCGTCAACAAACTGCCCAAGGAGCAGGGAGCATGGAAACAGCAACCCACGCGCCAGGGCGTAAAAGGTGAATGGGATCCTGACAACGGACGACTGAAACTATACAAGAACTACACCTGCGAACTGGCTGGAGACGGTATCGGCTACTATTACTCCTTCGACTGCGAGGAGGGGGAGCAGGTGGAGGTCAGCATGGGCGTGTCCTTCGTCAGCATAGAAAACGCCCGCGAGAACCTCGACCGGGAGCAACCGCAGGGCACGACTTTCGAGCGCATCGCTCAGCAAGCCGACAAGGAATGGGAGCAGACGCTTGGGCGCATCTCCGTCAAGGGCGGCACGGAAGCACAACGCCGCGTATTCTACACGGCCCTCTACCATACACAGCTCCACCCGAATATCCTGCAGGACTGCAACGGCGACTACCCTGCCATGGAGCAAGGCGAGACGCGCAACACCAAGGACAACCGCTACACGGTGTTCTCACTCTGGGACACCTACCGCAACGTGCATCAGCTCCAGACCTTGATTTTCCCCGACAAGCAGACGGACATGGTACGGTCAATGATCGCCATGTATGACGAATGGGGATGGATGCCGCGCTGGGAACTGTTCGGACGCGAGACCTGGACCATGGAGGGCGACCCCGCCATCCCTGTCATCACGGACACCTGGCTGAAGGGACTCCGCGACTTCGATATCGACAAGGCGTATGAGGCTTTCCGCAAGAGTGCGACACTCCCTGGGGCTGAAAACAAAATGAGACGCGACATCGATCCATACATCAGCAAAGGCTACATCCCGCTCGGTGTGTTCGCCCAGGACAACTCGGGAGACAACTCGGTATCGCACGCATTGGAATATTATGTTGCCGACAATGCCCTCTCGCTTCTGGCCGCAGACCTCGGACACAAGCAGGACGCACAGATCTTCCGCCAGCGAAGCCTCGGCTACAAGCACTACTACGACCCGGCAACGGGTGTCTTGCGCCCCATCAATGGCGACGGATCCTTCCTCACGCCCTTCGACCCCAAGGATGGTGCCAACTTCTCCAACGCACCAGGCTTCCATGAGGGATCGTCGTGGAACTACACTTTCTACATACCCCACGACGTTGGCGGACTGGCCAAACTGATGGGCGGACAACGGAAGTTTATCGACAAGCTCCAGTCGGTCTTCGACAACGATCTCTACGATCCAGCCAACGAACCAGACATCGCCTATCCGTACCTCTTCTCCTACTTCAAGGGTGAGGCGTGGCGCACACAGCGAGAGGTCTTGCGCCTGTTGGAACGCTATTACAAGGACCAACCCGATGGCATCCCGGGCAATGACGACACGGGAACGATGTCGGCATGGGCGATCTTCTCGATGATGGGCTTCTACCCTGATTGCCCAGGATCACCCTACTACACGCTCACCACGCCTGTCTTCGATGAAGTGACGATCCACCTCGACCCGAAGTATTACCCGCAGGGCGACATCACCATCACGACCACACACGGCAAGGGAACGGGCCGCTACATCCAGTCTATGTCGTTGGGTGGAAAACCGCTTCATAGCTACCGCATCTCCCATGCACAACTGATCGGAGGCCGCCATCTGACGATGCAGGTGGGAGATAGAAAATAAAGCCAGAAAGCAAAGGGGTTTCCTACCTCTCACAACACGCAGACCGCCCCGCCCCGAGCCTGATGGCTTGGAGCGGGGCGGTCGCAATCATGGAAAGTCCCTACAGACTACACGTCGTATTCGAAGGTGAAGATCTTCTCCGTGTTGATCGAGTTGCCCACCGTACAACCGCGATGGGTGAAAGCCTCAAGGCGTTTGCGCTTCTTCTCGGGCACGTCCTGGCCAAAATGGAAGTGGATGGCAATGCGCTCTACCACACTATGGGCAGCGTCGAAGCCGATCTCCTTCAGCTCGGCATACCATCCCGTGGTGTCCACATCTTCCTTGGCAGCTCCCATCGAAGCCGTGGTCAACGCACATGCCATCAGCGACTGGGCAAACAGCACTACGGGGGTGGGATACTCGCCTACACCTCCCTGCTCTGCAGGGACGTCGGTGTGGGTCAATTCTCTCTCGTTCTGAATCTCCATGCGGAACTGGCCCGCATTCTTTACTGTGACCATAAGCTCATTTAATTTGGTTATTGACAGAATGAAAAATACAAAAAACGTGCCACAGCGTCACAGACCATCTTCTAAAGCGACAAAGCAGACAGTTTGGCCTGCCAAATATTCATATCGAAAACGGGCAGAACGCTATTGCGCACTGCCCGTTTCGGATTTCGAGAATCCGGTCTTTCGACTCCGCCACTGCTTGGAGGGATGCGTCTCGCGACGGTGTTCCCACATACAAGCGGCGGTATTATCCAGTTTTCAAACAATCAAATTCACCTCTCAAACTAATTTCACCTATTATAAGCGAAAACGGGCACGCTTGCCGTCTATCTTACCTTAAATGATTAACAACTAAAAACCTATAAAAATCAGTTACTATTAAACTAAACTCTATGCTTTATTGACGGTGCAAAGGTAGGCATTATTCCGTTGGCAAGAGACTATTTCCTCATAAAAAGTGCATGATTCGCTCAAATTTTGACCTAAATCAACATCTATAAAGTATTCCACCAGCCACCACTGAAGACCCGCGAGAAGCCGGGAAGGCCCCGCAACATCTTTACAAAGCAGAAAGAAAGGTTTCATTCCATAATAGTAAAGGATTTTTAAAGCATTTTGTTTTTCGGCTTCTAAACTTATTGCTAACTTTGTAGCGCATTTTATACAGAGGACAAGAATGACGGGTAAGAACTTTTTTGAAAAGCTTTTCAGCACCTATGTCGCAGGCCATGTCACCGCCATCGCCATCGTCGTTGCCTTGCTTTGCATCGGCGTGAAGTACGGCGTGGCCTACTATACCCACCACGGCGAATCGTTCGTCGTGCCCAACGTCGTGGGCATGCAGCTCGAAGAGGCGGAGAAAAAGATGTCGGAAGCCGGGCTCCAGCTCGTCGTGCAGGACACCAACTACGTCAGGACAATGCCTCCCGACTGCGTACTGGAGCAGAGTCCGGGACAGGGCAAGCGCATCAAATCGACCCATATCGTCTATGTGACCATCAATGCGGCCAATCCTCCCGCACTCGTCATGCCCGACCTGGCCGACAACAGTTCCTACCGGGAGGCACGCGCCACGCTGCTCGCCATGGGATTCAAGACCGTCGAGCCCAAATACACACCGGGAGAGAAGGACTGGGTCTATGCCATCCTTGTCAATGGCAGACGCGTGGAGGTGGGAGAACGAATCCCTGCCGACGCAACAATTGTCATACAGGTAGGCGACGGCACCCGACTACCCTCCGACACGCTCAACAATGCGTCCGCAGAGAACGAGTATGAGGAGGTGGAAGAAGAAGTGCCTACCTACGAGGAGGACTACGAGATCATAGAAGTGCCCATCGACGAGGTGCAGCCTGAGGACGAAATTCTCTCAGGCGACGTGGCACCGTCACGCCCCTCACAACATTCGGGGGAGTAGCCACGGGGAATGACCTCAGGGAGTAGTTTTCCCTACTGTATATATAATAAGGTATAAAGGAAATGGAAGAAGAACGAATCGACGACGAACTGCTGGACCTTGACGACGTACTGGCGCCAGAGGAGGCCTCCAGCGATACCGGACAGCTCTACGAGCACTTCCGCGTGGAGGTCGATAAAGGGCAGGAGCCGGAGCGCATCGACAAGTATCTCTCCGTGAGGATGCAGCACTCAAGCCGCAACCGCATACAGAAGGCCGCCGACGCTGGATCCATCCACGTCAATGGCACGCCGGTAAAGAGCAACTACAAGGTGCGTCCCGAGGACGTAATCACCTTGATGCTCCACCAGCCGAAGCACGACACGAGCATCGTGGCGGAGGACATTCCGCTTGACATCGTGTATGAGGACGACCAGCTAATGGTCATCAACAAGTCTGCGGGCATGGTGGTGCATCCTGGAGCTGGCAACTTCCACGGCACGCTCATCAATGCCGTGGCGTGGCACATGCGCAACGTGTCATCCTTTGACGCGAACAATCCCGAGGTGGGACTGGTTCATCGTATCGACAAGGACACCAGCGGTCTGCTGGTGGTGGCCAAGACGCCTGAAGCCAAGACACTGCTCGGCAAGCAGTTCTTCCACAAGACAACCCACCGTAGCTACATCGCGCTCGTCTGGGCCAACTTTGTGGAGGAAGAAGGGCGCATAGAGGGAAATATCGCCCGCGACGTGCGCGACCGTCTGCGCATGGCCGTCTTCCCTCCCGACTCGGAGACGGGCAAGCCAGCCGTGACCCATTGGCGCGTACTCGAACGCTTCGGCTACACGACGCTCGTGGAGTGTATCCTCGAGACAGGACGCACACACCAGATCCGCGCACACATGCGCCACATCGGCCATCCGCTCTTCGGCGACGCACGCTATGGCGGCACGGAGATCCTGCGCGGACAGCGTAGCAGCACCTACAAGGCGTTCATACAGAACTGCCTTCGCATCTGCCCGAGACAAGCCCTCCACGCACGCACACTGGGCTTCGTCCACCCCACGACGGGACAGCAGATGGATTTCACGTCGCCCTTGCCAGCCGACTTGGAGCAACTGCTCGCAAAATGGCGGGGCTACATCAATGGCACGACGCAGGACACCTTCGTCGAGCAATAAATATGAACTTCAAGACAAAGTATAGATAGATGAAGAATTTAAAGAGAACTATCGCGATTGTGTGCGGCGGAGACTCCTCCGAACACGACGTTTCCCTCCGCTCTGCGCAGGGACTCTATTCCTTTTTCGACAAGGAGCGCTATGATGTCTATATCGTAGATGTGCGCGGCACCGATTGGCGCGTACAGCTTCCTGGCGGCGAGGAGGCAAAAATCGACCGTAACGACTTTTCATTCGTCAAGACTGACGGCACCGCCGTCGTCTTCGACTATGCCTATATCACCATCCACGGACAACCTGGCGAGAACGGCCCCATGCAGGGCTACTTCGACTTGATACACGTCCCCTACTCCACGAGCGGCGTGCTGGTCGAGGCCATGACCTTTGACAAGTTTGTGCTCAACCGCTACTTGGGCAGCTTCGGTATCCATGTGGCTGATAGTGTGCTGCTCCGCCGCGGCGAGACGTACGACGAGGAGGAGATCACCAAGCGCATCGGTATGCCTTGCTTCGTGAAGCCAGCCAACGACGGCAGCAGCTTCGGCGTGTCCAAGGTGAAAAACGCCGATCAGCTGGAACCAGCCTTGCGCGTAGCCTTCATGGAAAGTAGCGACGTGATGGTAGAGGCTTACCTCGATGGCACAGAGATCACACAGGGCATCTACAAGACGCGCGAGCGCAGTGTCCCCTTCCCCATCACCGAGGTCGTCACCACCAACGAGTTCTTCGACTATGACGCCAAGTACAACGGACAGGTGGACGAGATCACGCCAGCGAGAATCAGTCCCGAGACGGCAGAGCGCGTCACCGAAATCACCAGTCGCATTTATGATATCCTCCATGCCAACGGCATCATCCGCATCGACTACATTATCACCCACGACGCGGAGGGCAACGAGGTCATCAACATGCTGGAGGTGAACACCACCCCGGGCATGACGACGACGAGCTTCATACCGCAGCAAGTGCGTGCGGCAGGACTCGACATCAAGGATGTGCTGACTGAAATCATAGAGAATCAGTTCTGAACTGCATGCTCATGAATCTTCCGACTGCTCCCGCAACGGAGTTTTCATGAACAGTCCAGGCTAAAAACCATTCCGCTCCCCGCCTGCTTCAAAGCGGACGGGGAGAAGGCGGCACAAGCCATATCATCTATTCAAAAACCTTTCAACAACATCTCGATTATGATTATCCCAGAAGAATTCAACGACATCCGCCCATACGAGCCGGAAGAGCTGCCCGCAGTGTACGACCGTCTGGTGCAGAACCCGCAATTTCTGCAGATGGTATCATTCCTCTTCCCAGAGGCTACGCCCGAGATCATCTCACAGAAGATGCACGAGTGCAAGACGAACATGGACTTCCAGCTCGTCTTCGCCTACCGTTTTCTGAAGAAGCTCATCTCCAAGGCAAGCACAGGTCTTGACATGGACGTGACGGCGATAGACAACAAGCACAACTATACGTTCATGAGCAACCACCGAGACATCGTGCTCGACTCGGCCTTGCTCGACGTGCTGCTCATCGACCACGGCTTCGAGACCACCTGCGAGATCGCCATCGGCGACAACCTGCTGTCCATCCCCTGGGTGCTCGACGTGGTGCGCCTCAACAAGTCGTTCATCGTCAAGCGCGGCCTGATGGCCCGCGAGCGCCTCCAGGCAAGTCAGAAACTCGCCCGCTACATGCACTTCGCCATCTCCGAAAAGCATCAGAACCTCTGGATCGCACAGAGAGAGGGACGCGCCAAGGACTCCGACGATCGCACGCAGAAGGGCATCCTGAAGATGCTGGTCCTCGGTGGGGAGGGCGACGTGCTCGACCGCCTCGTCAATCTCCACATCGTGCCACTCGCCATCAGCTATGAATACGACCCCTGCGACTTCCTAAAGGCACAGGAGTATCAACTGAAGCGCGACGATCCCAACTGGAAGAAGGGGCCGTACGACGACATCATCAGCATGCGGACGGGCATCCTCGGACTGAAGGGGAAAATCCACTATCATGTGGCAGCCTGCATCGACGACTACCTCAACGGTCTCCGTGAGCAGAAACTCAGCAAGTCGGACTTGCTGGACGCTATCTGCACCCACATCGACCACGAGATCCACCGCAACTACCGCCTCTATCCCAACAACTACATCGCTATGGACGAGCTGGACGGCACAGACCATACCGACCACTACACGGAGGACGATGTGCGGAAGTTCAAACTCTATATCCAAAGCCAATTGGCCAAGATCAAGATTCCCAACAAAGACGAGGAGTTCTTGCGCGAGCGACTGCTCACCATGTATGCTAACCCGGCACGCAACTACATCGAGGCAGTCAGAGGATAAGACCTGCTTTCCCATTCCCTACCCCACTCATGCGGGGGCGGGGAATGGGATTTTTCATAGACTACACCAACCACATCCATGCGCTTTTCTGAGTTTTTCGTCATCCATCATTCCGACCGCAAGGTGCTGACTTTTCTCCTTGCGCTGGCTACCATCCTTGTCGTCCTAATCTATCTGACGGGCAATGATGGCGGGGAGACCGTGCTCACCGCAGCCGACAGCCTGACTGCCGAAGAGCAACCTGGATATGGAAAGGGACGGCCGGCTCCTCCCTATCGTACCTATCAGACGCAGGATGGACGGCAGATAGAACTGTCGCCGTTTGATCCCAACACGGCAGACAGCACTCAACTACTGCGCATCGGTCTCCAGCCGTGGCAGGTCCGTGCCGTCTATAAGTATCGTGCAAAAGGCGGCGTCTTCCGTACACCTCACGACTTTGGACGTCTCTATGGCATGACGCGTAAGCAATATGAGGAGTTGGAACCCTACATCTGCATCGGCGACGACTACCAGCCAGCCTACACGCAGTTTGCATCGCGGGAGGAGGAAGCGCGCGAACGTTACGAGGCGTACAAAGCCTCCGACCAATATGTGCCCTACCAAAAGTATGACCGCGACACCGTGCGCTATCCTGTGAAGCTGCGACCTGGCGAACAGGTCGATTTGGCCATCGCCGACACCTCGCTTCTAAAGAAGATTCCAGGCATCGGAGCGGGCTGGGCACGACGCATCGTCAACTACCGCAACCGCCTGGGTGGCTTCTACAACGTCAGCCAGCTACGAGACCTTGACGGCTTCCCCGCCGAAGCGCTCCCCTTCCTCACCCTCCGGGGCGAGAAAATCACAAAACTCAACATCAACCAGCTCTCGCTGAGCCAACTCCGCAAGCACCCGTACATCAACTACTTCCAAGCCAAAGCTATCTGCGACTATCGGAGGCTCAAAGGTCCATTGCATAGCCTTGACCAGCTCCGCCTCCTACAAAAGGACTTTCCGCCAGAAGCCATCGATCGGTTGCGCCACTATGTCACCTTCTGATTGAACAATGACACCATAAAGCTATATGAAAAAATACTATTTACTTCTCATTTTGCTCACCGTATCACTACAAGTGTACTGCAAGACCATTAGGGGAGAGGTGGTGGACAGTTTAGGCCATCCTGTTCCCTTCTCCACTATTGTCGTGGACCATTCTCAAAAGATAGGCACAACGAACAAGTACGGAAGGTTCGTTTTGGAGAATGTTTCTTCGGACAAATGCCTGCTGACAGTGTCAAACATCGGGTACGAAACAAAGCATATAATTGTACCCCAAGGAGACGATGACCTCTTCCTACAAATATCCTTGAAGGAACAAGTCGTCCAACTGGCAGATGTGGACGTGGTGTATGGAGACATCACATCATTGATCCTAAAAAAGATGGAAAACGTCAAAATGCTCAGAGAGCAACTACCAACATTTGAAGCCGTGGCCGAATGTCAGATCACCTCTATAGGAAACCTCAAAGAGTTCCCTTCTGATTTCCGCAGCCTACTAAGAAGCTTCCTGGCACTTGCGGGCTATAAAAAAATCTTTCAGTCCATGGAGCGGAATCCAGATCTGACCCTGACTATCAGAAAAGACATCAGATTTAACAAAGGCAATTATACGATGGGGAAAGGAGAATTGGTCTCATGCTCTGGCAATATCAGCGAGGAAGAAAAAACCTCATTCCTTAAGAAAAAGTGGGGGTTTAAAGAAAACCTATACGATTTCATTTACAACACGCTGCGCCATCAGGCCAAAAGAAAGGCCAAGCAGAACAAAAATGAGACGACCACGGATATCCTGAGCTATTCAGGAACATACAAGGAAAATGACAAAACCATTCACATTCTGAAATCTCCCAACATGGAATATCACATCGTAGCTGACTCCTGGCAGGTATATAGAATGTCATTCCAAGACAAAGCTACAAGAAGCATCATCGAATGTCACGAATATCAGCGAGGAATATACTTACCCGTCTTCTCACACAACGAGAGCATCTACGAATTAGATGCCACCCATGTGTGGAAACTGGCAGACACAACTGTCTATAAATACAAGTAGGGCAAGCACATTTCGCCGATTTGCTTTCTGCAGAAGCTCATGCTATATCGACCAAGAGCGTTCCATTTCCTTAACCCAAAACGGTTGATAGGGAGTGGAACGCTCCTTCGTGACGGATTTTTCTTCTCGTGTCTGTAACCATCCGAAGAACTCATAGTTTTCATCTTGACTCAAATGATAAAAGCATCCTCACATAGATTGTTGTAATTACTTAGGATCTGCTAATTTAAGGCAAGTTATTGATAATCAAGAAATTAACTTGCAAAATAATTGCTCAGTTCAGACAAAATGATTACTTTTGGGTGTTAAAACTCGTAAGTGCGACATGAAATACTACTCACAATACCGTATAAAACATCATACTTTTAAAGTCTTGAATCAACTATAAAGGTACTGAAAAATCCACGATCAGAAAATTTTATAAAAGCTTTATTATTTGTTCTGCGTCTGGCACATCCTGCGTGTCTGTCCGCAACGACGAGCGGTGTTGTTCAGAACTCATCGAGTGCCTGATGCACACGTTTCGCGCTTCCACCTCGCCAGCCATTCTCAAATACCATTTTCTGCCTTGTGACAGGTTTCCACCACGGGCAAAGTCCTCTTCCTCCTGTATAAGATGCTGCACTTCATGCAGCAACACACCTTCGGTCTGGTATTGGAACGGAGAATTTAGCGTTCCCATGCAAATCATCATGCCGTAGCTCAAAGGATTGAAATACCCTGAAAACTTGTTGGTCGGTGTGTATCTGGCGTATAAACTGAGCCGTTCGAAAGCTGGGTATGCTATGAGCAGGCTGATGTCGTGCATACATAGGCTGATGTTTATGGACTCGCCAAAATGGCGTTTCAGATGGTCTTCTATTTCGACTGTATTGTGGAAAGGGTCAGCCACTTCATACCGCCATTTGCCGTCTACACCCATTTCCCAACCCGTCTGCTGTTTTATCATGTGCATATCCGTGCTGCAGCGAAGCAGTTGGACAGCCTTCTTTTGAGCTTCGATAAGACCTAACGAAGCATTGCTATCGTCAAGTCTTTTTGCACCTATAATACCTATATAGCTCATATTACCACTTGTCGGGTGAATTAATAATGTCGGTTTTGTCTTCAAGATAGTCTTCTATGCATTTCCTTATGCCATCCAGTGTAGCCGAGCAAGGCAAGGCATCAAGAAATGCCTGTGCCACAGACTTTTCGGGCGACATGAACATCATCTCGTCTTCGAACTTTGCATAATAGAGTCCGTTGGTGTCCAGATACTCGCTGTCGAGAATGTCTTGTAGCAGAGCCTTGACATTTGGGGCAAGTTCTACGGAAGATGCCTTGTTCCCTATCACACGCTGCAAATCACGGCACACCTTACGCTGTTCTACGAGCGAGGGGTGCACCTCTTGCTGTTGACTAACCCTTGATGCAGAAAGGCGGAAGTATTCTTTCCATTTCATGTAGCATCGTCGCAGGGCATCTATTGTGCTGCGCTGTATATGAGGCATGGGCAACCCTTCGAGGGCCATTGTTTCTTGCGCAAGACAATAGTGCTCGGAATGTCTGAACACAGGTTTACCCTTCTGTTCTCCCATGACTACAGGGGCGGATATACGCAACATGAGGCTCTGTCTTATTGGAGGCATGGGTACTTCGTCCGCATTTTTCCAGTCAAGAACTTCCCAAGGCTCGTTGTCGTCGCGTTCGGAGCGCGACTCGAATTCCTTCACATCGCCGTAAGTTATCTGCTCGCGAGGCACGACAATCACAGCATCCATCTGGGCAAGCGTTTGTATGATGGTCTGCAATGGTTCCGACTCGAAAGGCAACTGTCCAGTCTGATAGTGCATAAGCGTCTTGCGTTTTTTCTTGCCTGGCTGTTCTTGGTCTTCCTTTGCCTTGTCGTATATCGAACTTATAGGAGTGCCAAAGAACAGAGTACGTATGCCGTCAAAACGCTTGTCCTTTTCAAACTCCTTGGAGTGTTTGTCGTTCACGCTTACTACATACATCGGACCATTGTAAGGCATTAACGAGAAGTTCACCCCCAAGCCGGCTATCGTATAACTTGTGTTGGTATTAGTGGCATATTTGAACCCTTCGTGCAGAGGAATGGAAACCGTGTCTAACGCTTTTCTTACCTTCGACTCGTCCATAGGCAAGAGTAATCCGATCTGTGTTTGAGCCTTGCCTCTTTTCTTTTCCTTCAGCGAGAAGGATATGAAGCGAGGCTTCAGTTCGGCGATGGCAGGATGGACGTATGCTCCAAGAATGTTGCCGGTGATAATCTTGCGCTCCACAATCTTGTTGTTGTAGAGCGCAATGTCCTTGTTCCAAACGCTTGCACTCGGCTGCCAAGCTCTTGAAGAAAAAATATCACAAAGACGATCGTAATTACTCCAACTGTTATTATGAACCAAATTGATGCGAATTTCCGTGTGTACAGCTGTCAATGCAAATACAAACTCCACTTTACTGGGAAGGAATCTGGATTGTTCATCTTTACCAAATCGTATGTCTGTCAATACACTTTTAATTTTATCTTGTGGCATTACCTCGCCCTCCACATTCTCAGTGATGACGTATCCGTTTTCTATTTCCGCTTTTGACAATACCTTGACAAGTCTTTTCCTTTCTTCTGCGTATTTTTTCATCTCTTGCTTCTTTGCGTCAAGCAGATGGTTATACTCATTAGAGTACGAAACCAGTTTCTGCATGATTCGATTGGCACGCTTCTGCTCTTTCACATCTTCAAATTCTGTCGAGCTCCATTTGTCTACAGGCGTGCATGCTTTTTGCAACCATGTGTCTGCCAACTCCTCATCACCACAATATGTTGTCAATATGCGTTTTGCACCGTCATGCAGCAGTTTGCAGCGTGCTTTGAAGCGGCGGTGGGCATTTTTGTCTCGGTGGGCATAATAATCTTTTACCTGTTTTTGTAAGGCAGGGTTCTCCTTATATGGATTTCCGTAAACCGCCTTAGCTTTCTGGCAAAGTTCAGTCACTGTCTCATAGCTATACGGAAACGTCTTTTGCTTGCATTTATAGGTTGTAAGATATGAGCACCCACCAAGCCTTGTCTTCGTCTTGGCAGTAGTGAAAAGTTCTTCCCTTACAAAGTCGGCCTCGAAATCACGGAATTCACGTTCCAGGTCCCACTGGTTTATTCGGCGAAGTTCAGCCTCAAGCGTCGTATAACCCGATATCAGGTCGTCTACGATGCTCTGTTGTGCCGCCACACTTAGCATGGCACTCCGTGCGAGCAGTCGGCTTGCTGTCACATTGCGTGTAAGGTCGAGGACCACAGCTTGTTCTGTGTGTTCAGACAAATACTCTTTTGCCACCTCATTGCCATACTTGTTATCAATGTCCACAAAGTCGGCTTGTTCACGGTCTTGGTCTTGCCATGCGGCAGTGTTGGCACTAAGCGACCGCAACTTTGCCCGGAGCATCATGTTGAGGCGCTTCTCCGAAGGAATGGCCGTAATGATGTACTCATACAATGGAGGCAAGTCGACACGTTGACCAGTTCGGTTGATGCGACCACGCTTCTGCAAGTCGATATTCACGTCAAGGTCGTTTTGCACGATGAGCATCTTACGTTGGCGCACTTGGTCCTCTGGCACCTCGGTGGTGGAAATGGCGTGCGCACTTGCACCTATAGCTCCACAGGCATTGATAAGAATAACGTCTAACTTGTTGTTTTGGAAATCATTGAAGATGAGGTTAGAGTGACGCTTCTTTCTTGACCCGATGACAGCGTTGATGAAGTCGTCATCGCCCTCAGGTGAGAGATAATCCAGTTGGTGTGCTCGCCCCGTACATTCCTCAAAACGGATGTTTAGGTATTCACCATTGGGCGCAACAAACTTCTCGGCAGTTATCAGCTGCCGTATTACGTCGATAGGCGACACGGGGAGATGAAACACCTCTTCGGTTATATCTTGCTTGATACTTGTGTAGTAGTCGCTTATCTCTTTGGCTTCTGCCTTCAATGACATTTCTTCCAATTCTTCTACCATTTCAAAAACAGGTCGATTGGCATTGTTGGTAGAGCCGCTTCCACAAACCGTCTTTTCCAACAAGCGCAACAACAACGTAGATATGTCGCCACGAACGGATCCGTCTTCGTTCGCTGTCACGTCCTGTACGATACACTCAAGCGTGTCGCTCATGCCAATCACCACACTTCTTCCTTGCCTTACATTCTCAATGGCGGCTTGCGCCACCTTTTTCGCTTTCAAGGAAAGCAACAACACTTTGTTGATATAGAAAAGTTGTGCCCTTGTGGGATAGCAGTTGAAGGGTAGAAGCACGTTGTACATAAGGGCATGCTTAACCATTGTGCGAACCATTGCAGAGAGTTTTACTATTTCACGGAAGAAGAACATCACCTTGTCAAACTGCTCGCCATGTATGTCGAGGTCTTCATCAAGATATGTATAGACAGGAGTAGGCAAACCCTCGCCAGAGTGCTCGCGCCTGATCATTTGTCCTTCGGCAGCCAAACAAGACGAAACGTATTCTTGCATGGGCACTCCACCACAGTGCAAGGCATCCTTGAGCGTGTTTTCTGTAGCCAAGGCACTCAGGGTCGTGCGTCTCATGAAGGTGAGCAAACATTCCGGGCGCTTGGCAAAAGTGGCAGAAAGGAATACACATTGCGTCTGTGGCGTTTCTTCAAGAATCATGTTTATGCCTTGCGTGATAACCGATGCTTTGCCAGCGTTCACTCCGCTGCTTTTGTGGGCTTCGTCGAAGATGAACAGCACACGATGTTGCTCGCACAACGCCATGAGGAAGTTGAGACGTGTCATGTCTCGTTTGGCATCTTTCAGTTGAGAGTAGGTAATCATGAGATAGTCGAAGGCATCCTGTGGCAGTTCACCTTTTATGAATATTTCTTGAAGGACAGATTTCTTGGGAGCTTTGTACACCACCTCATACTGTTTCTGGTAGAGCGCCATGCGCTCTGCCTCATACTTTTCGTTATCTTCTTCGTCTGCGGGAGACCATATCTCGTCGGACGTACATGTCGCTTTCTGCTCAACCACATGGTCAAAGTCGACAACCGACACACCTGCATTCACCACCAATGGCCGTGCCTCCTTAATGCCAAGCGCTTTACAGTCGCGGTACATATCGCTGAACAGGGTATATCGGTCGGTGAAGAATATTGGCAGATAGCCAGACAACAGTCCATAGCGTATCATGGCAGCAGCTTGTCGGCCTTTGCCTATACCCGTTTGGTCGCCTATGACTACCGACTGTCCACGTTTCTCTATATTGTAAATGGCCAATGCAACACCATCGATTTGCTCGGCGGCCAATGCTTCCCTCAGTTCCTCATGGCTCATGTGCAGTCTGTTTGCAACATATCCACCGACATCGCCCCCAAGCGCTTCGTTTAGTTTACTTAATGCCCTTGTCGTGTATTCTGCAAGCTGTTTCGGAATGACGGATTCCAATGTCTTCGCATCCTTTACAGCGCTTTCATATTTTGAAGACTTTTTCATAACTGTATCTTTAATGTTGCGGCAAAAGTATTATGAAGGTGTGCCAATTATTATCACAGGTGGAAAAAACTTCTGTTTTTGTGAGTTTTTTATAAGAAACAATTAACCTGTATTGATAATTGAGTCAGCACGTCAATATCTTTGCCGGCAAATAACGGTAAAAACTTGAGATATGACATTGGACAGCAAGAAATTCACGATTTGATAAAGGGTCAAACTTGGGTTAAAATGTCTATTGCGGAGAATAAAAGTGAAGAAAACGATATAAAAACACCTGTACTGGATAGAAAAAATGATTATCCTTCGTTATTCTGTGGAAAAACAATTAATTTTGTACGCGTATGTATTAATGTTGCTAAATGCAATACAGGTAAATACAAAAGTATATTTAGGACTACACATTATGCCGTACTCCATAATAAAAGAAGTCAAAGTCCGTCTTTGGAGCAAATATGATGTTCACTTCGTTGCCAATAACGATGTGAATATCCTGGCAGGCATTAAATGATCGTCTCAGAACTCTAAGGCGAAAAGACATTGCATGTCATTGCAAAAGACAAAAGCGTTATAAGCAAGAATACAAAAAAGAAAATCATATGAACGAACGTTTAATAGTAAAATCATTTGGTCCCGTCAAAGACCTTGATATTATATTTAAGAAAGTTACCTTGTTCATAGGAGACCAAGGCACAGGCAAAAGTTGTGTCGCAAAACTTTTCTCCACGTTTAAATGGTTAGAGAAGGTGTTAAGCCAAAAGAAATACAAACTCTCATACTTTGAGCAATATAACAGGTTCAAGACAAAGTTGTGTGCATATCATAGAATAGATTCCTTCATTGTTAATGGGAACCCATATATCAAATTTGAAGGAGAACTATACGATTTTTTGTATGAGAACGGGAATTTCTGTGTAACAGACAAAGGTCAGGACATAAAAGGCATCTCAAAGGTAATGTATGTTCCAGCAGAACGTTCAATTGTAAGCGTAGCCGAGAATAAGTCAAAGCTTTTGAAAGAGCTGCCAGACTCCAGTGAGACTTTCTCTGACGAGTTTGTAAATGCAAAGAAATTCTTTCAGAGCGGTTATAATCTTCCGTTTGAGGGATTACGCTTTGAATATGACAGTTTGAATGATACAGGTTGGATTCATGGTGCTAACTATAAGGTGAGACTCACCAATGCTTCTAGTGGAATTCAGTCGTCCCTTCCAATGTGTATTGTATCAGAGTTTCTGAGTAGTAAGGTTTCTGACAAAGAGGAAATCAAGCTCTCTAAAGAAGAAAAAGACAAATTGGAAAAAAGAGTAGCTGAAATCATGCAGAATGATGAATATTCTGACAGTATCAAGGATATGATGATTCGCCAATTGTCATATGCCAATAGATATAATCAGCTTATAAACATAGTTGAAGAACCAGAATTAAACCTTTTCCCTCGTTCACAGATGGAAGTGCTCAAATCTCTGGTTTACAACAATGCAAGCTCTGATGAGAATATGCTTGTGTTCACTACTCATAGTCCATATTCATTGGCAATTGTCAATACAATGATTATGGGTGCCAAGGCGTATGCCAATGCGAGTGCGGGACAGAGAAGGCTGATAGAGAACATTTTGCCAGTGAAGTATCAGATCAATGAAGAAGATATAGCTGCATATCGTCTCTCTTCTTCAGATGCAAGCTATTGTCAATCTGCTATAAATCCTAACACGGGGCTTGTTTCAAAAAACGAATTAGATTCTGCGTCAGGTGACATTATGCGAATATTTAACTCTTTATACCAGTGCTATGCCAAGACGTAACTATTCAGCAATAACACACCTTTGAGTTTTTATCAATAATCCTGATACAAC
>OHLN01000184.1_pt1 | contig 38546 bp, 37 predicted proteins | sample 1569071 | NCBI WGS metagenome assembly OHLN01 (sample SAMEA3879594, study PRJEB24766) | human gut metagenome | biome: human-associated habitat; feature: feces | place: USA | collected 1985/1987
TCCATATCAAAGATACAAAATATTTAACACATTAGCAATCAATTCGTTAGGAAAAGATTAACATTTCCCGACAGTCCCTATTTTATTGTGCGAGTCCGATTTTCATAAAAAGGAAAATGGAAGACGGCTGCACCAAACAATTTACTTACAATGATGAGCAGGCTGGCATGTTGCTAAAGGAAACTCTGGCGGCTAAAATGAGAGAAGCGGGATTGCCTGAAGACGATACTTTGGATATACGGTTTGACATGTCTTATGAAAGGAAGAAATTCAAATTCATATGTTACAGGGGAGTGGGTAACAAGGCGAGTCTTTGCCCGATTGTCATCAAGGCGAAACCTGAGACGAAGCTGTTTGCCTGGCACGTAGGCATCGGTAACTGTACCGGTATCGGGTTCGGAGCGATTTATTAACAAAGAAGGAGCATTATCATGTATGTCGTGACATATAAGGGGCCGTTCGGGTTTATAAAACCATGGACTGCCGTCCGCGATGGAGAAACATTCAGCCAGCAGTTCTTGACGCCTTCCATTATAGAAGGTATAGAAAAGAAACTGTTCCCTGAGTTGCTGGAAGTTTTAGGGATTCATAAGATTCTCAGACATAAGCTGAAGTATGATTCGATGGATTCCCAGCAGGAAGTGACACAGACAAGGGGCTGGGAATATAAGAACAGGACATTCATCAGGGGACGTTCCATATTGAAGCGTTCGGTCCTCTTGCACCCGGTTTTGTCTCTCGCCTTTGAGAAAGAGGAAGATGCTGTCATCGCCTCTAAGCAGCATGTCTGTGTATGTAGAAATGAGGACATATTGTTGCCGGAATCTGCAATCATTGTGATGGAAGAAGATCAGTTCAGTCAATTGCCTGGATTCGAGTTGCGATTTGGTGATTCTGAACAGTCTTTCCTTGTTGGATATAACCGCTTTGATGACAATAGTCCGATGTTGGGGTGGATAGAGTTTAACGGGCAATCTTTGTTGTAATTATTGAATCCATATGAATATCCATCAGGAAATATTGGCCAAGAGTGAGCAGAACGGACGCATCTGTCTGTATCAGCATCTTAAGAATGTTGCTGATATAGCTCGTGTTGTGGCTAATCACCAGTGTCTTGATGAGGAAATAGCAGTAGAAGGAGCATTGCTGCACGACATAGGTAAGACAAGTCCATTGTTTCAGCAATCGGTAGTCTCTCCGAATAGTAAGAGACCGGGTGCTGTTTTCCGTCATGAAATAGCGTCGTTGTTCTTTATCTCCTTGGTAACGGAGGAACATCGGAATGCTGTCATTGACATGGTGGTTGCCCATCACAAATCCATGTATAAGGATGTGCGGGAATTGGGGATTTTGGATTTGGATGATAATATGGAAGATTGCTTTAGGGAGCATTCACGCGGATTCGAAGAATGGAGCCATATTGCTTTGGAAATCCTTGAAAGCCTTGGAATGGAAACACATGAGGTTCCTCTGGGAGAGGCAGAGGATAATTATGAGTATGTCATTGATTATTGTGAAAATAAAAGCAAAGGGTGCTCGGAATGGAGGGGCTTGCTGATGGCGGCTGACCATATGGCTTCAGCGATGGAAACCGAGTTTGAAATGCCATTGGACAAACTGTTCATCAAGCCGGATCTGTCTTTTTACGACAGAAGGAATGAACTCTATCCACTGTCATTGATTTCTGCCGACAGTGCAAAAAAACACACATTGGTAACAGCACCTACTGGCGCGGGGAAAACGGATTTCCTGCTGAGGCGTTGCCGAGGAAGAGTTTTCTACACATTGCCTTTTCAGGCATCCATCAATGCCATGTACGACCGTATCAAGAATGATTTGTCTGATACTGATGCGCAGATTTACCTTCTCCATGCTGCCTCTAAGCTGAAAGTGGAAGGTAATAAGGTGGAGGAGAGCATCATGCAGCGACATGTAGGCGCGTCCGTAAAAGTGCTGACTCCTCATCAAATGGCATCAATTGTCTTTGGCATCAAAGGATATGAGGCTATGGCTATGGATTTGCGCGGTTGCGATGTGATTCTTGATGAGATACATACTTATTCAGATGTCATGCAGTCGATTGTCCTTCGCATTATAGAGATTCTTGTGGCACTGGATTGCAGGATACATGTCGGTACTGCAACTATGCCGACTGTTCTGTATGAAAAGATATTGGAACTGTTGGGAGGACCGGAAGCCGTCTATGAGGTTAAGCTTGATGCCACTACTATCCAGTCATTCAATCGGCATCAGATATATAAACTTGACGACATGGAGAATGCTTATGATGTGATAGCTTCAGCTGTGAAAAGTCACTCTAAACTTCTCATTGTATGTAATCAGGTGAAAAGGGCCCAGGAACTATATGAGATGATAGAATACTTGTACCCGGATGTGAAAAAGATGCTTGTCCACAGCAGATTCAAGCGAATGGACAGGGCAAGATTGGAAATTGATTTGCGTGAAGATTTCAATAAGCTGGAAAATGCTCCGTGTATCGTGGTCTCGACCCAGGTGGTGGAGGTGAGTCTTGACATAAGTTTCGATGTGATGATTACGGAGTGTGCTCCTATTGATGCCCTTACCCAGCGCTTTGGGCGAATCAACCGAAAACGTACGAGAGAGACTATCGGACATTATAAGCCGATATATGTCATTGCTCCTCCTGAGGATGAAAATGATGCTCTTCCATATAGCCTGGATGTCCTGAAAACTACTTTCGATGTTTTGCCGAATAATGGTGAAATTATGGAGGAATGTCATGTCCAGGAAATGATAGATATAGTTTACCCTGACATTGATTTTCATAATATTGATTATACCGGAGTTGCATTTTCAAATGGAAGTTGGTTGATGAAGGAACTTTGTCATTATCCTAAATCAGTTCTGCTCGAGGCGCTTGATATCAACTCCGCTGTCTGCATTACTGAGGAAGACAAAGAGCGGTATCTGTCAGCCAATGGCTTGGAGAGAATCGAAATGGAGATACCTGTGAGCTATCATTCCATGGCTCATAGAAATCTTGATCAACTTGACAAGGGGACACGTCCGTTTGTCGTTCCTAACAAAGGATATGACAAGGAAAAAGGGTTGTTGCCGGATATGTGTAAAACTGAATATTATCAATCGTTTGAAATACTGTAGATTATGATAACGTCAAATATAGGAAAGATGTTTTTGGATGCTTACAATGAAGAATATGGCACCAGCTATGATGCCAGGACATTCTTTTTGGAGCAGTTCTATCCCTTGTTTTTTGATCATAACAAGCAGATGATGAATGCTATAAATTCTCCTTTTGTGCAACAACTCCCAAGCTGTCGAGATTGCATAAAAGGGATAAAAAAGTTTGAAACTATTGAGCGAAGGTCAGAACGGCTAAAAGAGTTTCTCGACAAAGTTGAGAATAATGAGGCTGATATGAGTATTGCCATAGGTTATCCTTCCGTTAGCCCCATTGCCAAAACGTCGGGACAAGTGACCAATCTTAAAATGAGAACCTCAAAAGAAGATATATTCTTATCCTGGATAGGAGGTGCTCTAGGAATTACAGTACGTGGACCACTTTCCATTCTTTTTAGTCATAAGAAAATCCTACTTGATATATCTAAGGGCTGGAGATATTATCGTGATGCTCTAAATGATGTATTAATATTGGATGGAAATAAAATCAACAGTTGGAATGGTCAATGGCTTTCACATTTTTATAATCAGCGTGAGTATGATGAAGAGAATCCTTTTGCCAATTTTTCCTATAATAAAGCAACCGAAGACGGATTACTCAGTGTTGAACCTCAGACATGGACAAAGATTCTTATTGCCATTTCTCGCAGATATAATGATGAAAAACTCCTGGCATATATTTACCAGTTTGAGAAGTCCAATACGACGATAGGGTTTATTCCATTCGATTTGACTCAGATCCGTCGTCCAATCCATCTTTATGAAAAGATATTCGGAATGGATAATGGCCGGGATGCGGAATCTTTGTGGGGAACAGAAATCGGATTCAAGACAGCTTGTACTTCAGGAGTCATAGGCGTAAAGGCGATGGAGCCTAAGGGATTGAGAGATTATGTATATAAAGGGAAAATGCCGAAGACTCCTAATGATGAAGAGAATATAATTAATTTCAATGTATATAAAATTTGGATATTAGCCATGTTGAATAATGATGCTTTGTGGGAGAAATCCCTAGAGTTGGCCGAGTTGTTGAACGAGGCCTCCAGTGACGAAGACAAGTCAATCAGTACCAAGCGGAAGAATTTAGTGGAAGCAATGCTGAAGGCGACGAATAAAAAACTGTTTGTTGAGGCTGCAACCGAGATTGTCCGGTACATTTCCAAGCGTGATGAATTCACCGGTATTGTGAAAGAGATACATAGTATGCCTGCGGACAACGTGCCATACTTCTTGACTCTTTTGCGTTTTCAGTATGAGACATTAAAATAATAACTATGAGATTTATGAAACAGAATTCTTTCATTTACCTGCGTGGCCTCAAGCATGCAGCATTTACAGTATTCTGCGTTGAAAACGGTCAGAAATTTTATTATGACCCTCAGTTCAATGTAAGGGTTCCATTCTCAAGTGGACAACAGGTCAAGCGCTCGGTTTTGGAAAAACTCAACGATATCTTAGGCGTTCAGCCGTCACCCACAGAGTTTTATTTCGATGTGGACAAGAAAGGAGCCCTCAAAGAGGGCGAGGTCCTGTCCTCTTGTGACCCTCACTATGTCGACCAACTTTTGGGCGGCTGGATGAGGACACCTAAGGGCGGTAAGGAAAAGGCAGTCAAGCGCAGAAGTCCGTTGAGCATTTCAGCCATGACGCCACTTCATCCGCTTCTCTCAGGATTACCGAAAGAGAACATTTCTTTCGATCGCTCTGACAGGCCGAATGCGCATAAAGTCGTAGTGAGAGATGCCAATGGAAATGTACTGACAGACGAACAGGTTTGTGATTTCCTTGATGGTAACGACAGAAGCTTATATCGCAAGTGGATACAGGATAACAATCGCGCGACCGGTCTCTTTGTTTATGATGTCGCCATAGACCTGCGTCGTTTGTTCTGTGTCTCTACAAACCAGTTCGAACCGGAAATTACGGCGGATATGGTAGAGTCGCTGAAGGCGGATGGCTGGAAAGTTGTCAACACAGCTTTTGGAGAATGCCTATTGATGCCGAAGGAGCAGCGAGAACAGCTTATTCCAGCTATTGCTGACGCTTTGCTTGACTGGCAGATCACCTCAAATCAGGCGAGGACATTCAGTTTGATGGAGACTCTTGCTGTGGCGGTGAGTGACAATGCCAATACGTTGGCTGCCGCTATCCGCGCCAAGTTGATTGATGACAATGAATCCAAGCCGAAGGCTAGACCTATCATTGATGAGAATGCAGGGGCAAAGACATTTATTGCACTTCCTTGCGCAAATTATATCGTGACAGAGACAGAAAGTGCGGATGCTCTTGTCCGTGCAAGACAGGAATTGATAGGCAGGATGATGGCTTTTGATTACGAGAATCAGTTATAGACCGAATCATGGGGCTCTTGCCTGACCGACGAGAGTCCCAATATCTTACTCGATGACAATAACCGGTACATATTTCAACTATTACCAGCTTTGTCGGCGCAAGTTATGGCTGTTTGCGAATGGGATTAACATGGAGCAGGAGTCAGACTTGGTCTATGAAGGGAAACTAGTGCATGAGTCCAGTTATCCGCAGCGCATATCGAAGTATGAGGAAGTGGAGATTGATGGTGTCAAAGTCGATTACTATGACACCAAAAACAAGGTTATCCATGAGATAAAGAAATCCAATAAGGTTGAAAGGGCTCATGAGTGGCAACTTAAGTATTATATGTATGTCTTTGAGCAGAATGGAATTGTTGGAGTCAAAGGAATTTTGGAGTATCCTCTCTTACGGAAGACTCAGAATGTGGTTCTTACAGATATTGACAGAGAAGAAATTCGGGCTATTTCAGAAGAGATTGAGAAAATCATCTCAGATGGAGACTGCCCGCGCGTTGTGAAAAAAAGTATTTGCAAGAACTGCAGTTATTTTGAATTTTGTTTCATCAATGAGTTGGAGGAAGAATGAAAAGAAGTTTCTATCTGTTCAATCCCGGTATTATGGAACGGCGTGACAACACGCTGAAATTTACGCCGGTCTCTGTAAATGAATACAATGAAGAAGTCCTACAGCAACCCAGATATATCCCTATTGAGGATGTGGCAGAGCTGTATGCCTTCGGAAGCCTTCAGGCAAATAGTGCATTGTTCAATTTCCTGGGGCAGAAAGGCATCCTTGTCCATTTCTTTGATTTTTATGAGAATTATACTGGGAGTTTTATGCCTCGGGAAGGTCTGCTCTCAGGGAAGGCTTTGCTTGCTCAGACTTCTGCATATCAGAACAAAAAGAAGCGAGTGGAGTTGGCCCGAAAATTTATCCAAGGGGCAGCCTGGAATATGGTTATGAATCTCAACTATTATAACCGTAGGGGAAAGGATCTGCAGGGTGTCATTGACGTGATAAAGAAATTGAGTGATACTTTGGCGGAAGCCAAGGCCATTGATGAAATTATGGGGATAGAGGGTAATATCCGACAGGCCTATTATGCTGCTTTCGATGTTATTCTCGATGATTTTAATATGGACTCAAGGACTAAGCAACCTCCTGAAAATGAGGTAAACGCTCTTGTTTCATTTGGAAATATGATGTGCTATGCGCAAACACTTAGAGCAATTCATCAGACTCAGCTCAATCCGACTGTCAGCTTCCTTCATGCTCCTGGAGAAAGGCGTTATTCTTTGTGTTTGGATATATCTGAGATTTTCAAACCCATAATCGTTGACCGAGTTATCTTCAAAGTTCTTAACAAGCGCGCCTTAAATAGCGACCATTTTGACAAGAAACTCAATAAATGTCTTTTGAATGAAACAGGTAAAAAGATATTTGTGAAAGCCATGGAGGATCGGTATGATGAAACCTTCCATCACCGTTCATTGGGTCGTAACGTGAGTTATAAGCATCTTATCAAGTTGGAGTGCTACAAGTTGCTAAAGGATATCTTGGGAATGGAAGAATACAAACCTTTCAAAATGTATTGGTAAGATGTATGTCATTATCGTGTATGATGTCGGTGAGAAGCGTGTGGGCAAAATGTTGAAGCTTTGCCGCCAGTATTTATGCTGGGTGCAGAATTCCGTATTTGAAGGCGAGTTGTCTGAAGTCAAACTAAAAGAACTGAAGTTGAAAATGGAGGGCCTGATCGAACAGTCTGAAGACAGTGTCATCCTGTTCACCAATAAAATCGGATATAATATGGATAAGCAGATACTTGGAAAAGAGAGGATGTCCACGGATAACTTTTTATAGGTCATTGTTGTCGATGTAACTATCCTATTCGAGTATTTTTTGTTTATCCACATGCTGAGTTCTTTGACATATTGTTACACACATTTGTGTTGATGTTGTCGCAGAGCACATAAAATCATTGTATTATATATCGACATTTTTCAACGATATGTTATTGAACTATAAATAGTAAAACCCCCATTGAAAATTAAGAGATTACACATCTTGTAGCAATGGGTTCGAATTGCACCTTACTGGAATTGAAACAGAAGTTCAAGAGTAAAATTCAGGTGCGAACCGAGTTCGAATTGCACCTTACTGGAATTGAAACGCGTACCTTTCAATGTTTTTAGACAGCGGATAAATCGTTCAAATTGCACCTTACTGGAATTGAAACCGCGATCCGGAGACTTACACCGACTGGAAGGTTGGTGTTCAAATTGTATCTTACAGGACTTGAAACAGGATGGCGTGAAGGACATCATAGGTGTCGAGGCAGTTCAAATTGCACCTTACTGGAATTGAAACTTTGACAGAATAATGCCATATATGCCATATCTGCAAGGTTCAAATTGTACCTTACTGGAATTGAAACATCGAAATAATTTTCTTGTACGAGGGCGACGAGTTGTTCAAATTGTACCTTACTGGAATTGAAACATTGAACCCATACACCGCATCCGAATTGATTGAAAGTTCAAATTGTACCTTACTGGAATTGAAACTACGACTTCAAGAATGTGCAGTACCGCCGATATAGGTTCAAATTGTACCTTACTGGAATTGAAACTTCGGCTGTAATTGAAAACTTTGTCCTGAGTAGTGAGTTCAAATTGCACCATACTGGAATTGAAATTGGTCTGCGAACCCCATAGTCTAGTCCGCATTTCGGAAGATGAGATGAATCTGTACAGATAATGCGACATAAGGGTCTCTATGCCAAATTGACAAGTGAAAGTGTGGCGCACGCTCCAAGTTTTCATTGCTTTTTTTGTCAGGCAGAAATCCGGCCACGACGCTTAGCGCCGATGCTGCCAAGAACGCGAAACGTCATAGCTGAGAATTCTGCACTGTCATCGAATACTTGTCCATCAGGAAGGAAGTGAAGTAGCTTGTCATGCAAGATAGGTAAAAGTATTTGGAAAAGTCGGTATGTGTTGTATGCTTCCCTAAGAAGGTAAACTTATCCTCTTAGGGAAGTGTATATCTTCAGTATCTAAAAATCATATGCGACTTAAGAATGTTTGCCGTGTCGGCCTATTATAGAATTGGCATAATTCCTCGGTCGTCTGGCTCGGTAGACCATTGAACTTGCCAAGTTCTACCATCACGGGTGTCCACGAGAATGAAATTGTACAGATTCTGTGTTTTGTAGAGTTCAAATCTTCCGGCAATTTCTTTCTGTCCTTCCGGTAGCAGGGAGAACCTGTTAAGAGTGGACTTGAATCTGTAGTCATCGCCTTTTACCGAGTATTGCACCTGCCATATTATTCCAGTCGCAGTGTCGAGTTCCAGGAATGTCCACATGTTTTCGGTCGCATATAGTTTATAAGCCGAAGGCGTGACCAGTTCAGTGATTTTTGAGATTTCATTGAACTCTTGGTTAACAGCAGCATTTTGAGTACAAGCATTGGTGACAAAAAGTAGGCTGGCAAAAATGGTTATTAATCGATACATAACATTGAAATTTTATTAATAATTATTGTTGGTTACATGGAGAATATCTGAACTGTAGATTTCTTGTTCAGAAGTCTTCGTCAATGCGGGAGAGGCGTTTTATCCTTTCGGGGATGTCGAACCGTTCTTGGAGCTCGGCTTCAATGATGGCATTGATTTCGCGACGCCTGCGGGCCTGCTCGATGGCGAATCGGCGGTTTTCTCTGCGGTGCTGCTGATATGCTTCCCATTTCGTCCTGTTTTCCGCAAGCATGGCTTCGACCTTGTCTATGGTGCTGTCAATGACGGGCTTGCCGAGTTCGCATTCCCAGACTGTGATTGCACTCCAGCCGATGGATTCAAGTCGCTGGATATTGACGAGGTCCCGCTCTTGATTCCGTGTAATCTTATTTTTCCAGAATTCAGTCCGCGTTTTCGGTATGACAAATTTACTGCAGCCCTTGTGCCCATGCCAGAAGCAGCCGTTCACGAAGATGCAGGTACGGTATTTGGGCAGCACGATGTCCGGCGTTCCAGGCAATGTGCGGACGCATTTGCGGAATCTGTATCCCCGATGCCACAATTCACGCCTGACAGTCTGTTCTGGGCGTGTGTCCTTCGAATGTATGCTCGCCATACACTCGTGGCGTTGATCGGGTGTCATGCGGTCCGGCATGGTTCAATGTCTGTCGATTTGAGAAATCTTGCTTTTCGTGCAAATTTAGTAACCTTCAAAAAATATTCTGCATCATCTTAAGGAATCTTTTCGGTCTATATCTTTTTTCTCATCAGTCATGTGCCACCGGCACACTCCTTCTTCGAAAACAGATCTATCATCGGAAATCTTCTCTTAATCTGAGGCAACTTATTATTTTCATGTTACTTATAGAATAATCTTCGAAAATGCGTGATTCCTTGAAGACAGCCTTGAACTATTTTATCTTCAATGTCCGCAGATATTCTTTCTGCCCAGGCGTGATTCTGTAGCTCTCGATGGCTTTCTGGATGGTCTTGTTGTGAGTCCATGGGGCAAGGCGCTTCTGCTCGATGTACGGAATCGTTGCGTCCCATTGCTTGGCAAGAGCTGTGGCGAAGAACCACGCTAGCATCATCTTCACGTAATATTCTTCGCTCCTCACTGCAGCCGGTATTTCAAGATATTCTGCCTTGAAGTCTTTATCCAGGTAATGCGACATAAGTGCCTCTATACCAAATCTGCAAGTGAAAGTATGTTGAGAACTGATCCAGGTCTTTATCTTTTCTGTCAATGCAGGCTTATGTTTTGCGAAGACCTTAGGAGACATGATGTCGCAGACTGCCCAGTTGTCCACATAAGGAAGGAACGCATCTGTCAAACTGATGCATTCTTCATAGTCCTTGACCTGTGAGATAAGCAAGCTGTGCAGCATATTCTCGTCATAATATTTGTGAGGCAACTGATGCACAAAATCATTGACCTCATCCTTTTTCGCGAACTCCTTTGCGAACTTGCGCAGCACAGGCACGCGGACTCCGATGATGCTGTCTTCCGGCACTCCCGGTGTCAGTTTGGCTTGGAAAGCAGCATATTGCTTGTCCTGCAGTGCGAACAGCTTTTCTTGTAGTGGTGTGGTCTTCATCAGATTATTTCAATGCCTTACTTAGTAATCCTAAAAAAAATAACTTGGTAATCTTTGTTCGTCTTTTCGGTCTATATTCCTTTTCTCATCAGTCGTGTACGTCCAGTACACTCCTTCTTCGAAAAGAAATCTATCCTCGAAAATTCTTTACAAATCTTTACCAACTTATTTTTTAACGCTTACTTAATCTTCTCCCTCTAAAATCCTAACTCCACATCCTTGCCGAACGGGGCGAGCGAAAGTCCGGCCATCTTGAAATGCTGCTTTCCCCAAGGAATGCCGATGAGCGTGAGGCATAGGAGCAAACCGAAGAACAAATGCATGAGGCAGGCCCACAAACCGCCGAAAATCAGCCAGAGTAAATTCAATGGGATGCGAATGCAACCTGTCGGGCAATCCGTGTCTCTCAATGTGGAACCAAAAGGCCATAGGCAGAGCAGACCTATCTTGAAAGTCTGCAACGCAAAGGGAATGCCGATGATGGTACATGCAAGGGCCAGACTGCCAGTGAAATAACCGATGGCTGCTTCGAGACCTCCGAAAAGCCACCAAAGTAAGTTTCCTATAATTCGCATAAGATTATTGTTTTATATTTTGTATAGGATGTTGTTGTTTTTCTTGTATCAATTAGAAGAAAACCATATTTGACTGAATCTCTTCAATCATCTTTTGCGGCACTTCATTCTCTCGGGCAATATCCGGCCATTTTGATGCCGCTTGGCAGACGTCGTCGATAATTCGTGCTGCATTTTTGATGTAAGCATGTAGATGTTGTCTAACATGTTAAATTTGATGCTTTATGTGGCATAATGTAATAATAAAAGTTCAAAATTGAAATGTTAGTTGGAATGATTTTTAAGGCTCGCACGAGGCTAGACATTTAGTCTGTTATCTTTTGTACTTGAAAATCTTAACCATGTCCTTGTCGCCACCAACGAGCTGGCTGCATCTGTTCAGCATTCCGGTGTCCGTGAAACCGCATTTCTCCATGACCTTTCCCGATGCGGGATTGCCGGTGAAATGATCTGCCCAGATGTTTTCGAAATGCTTCACTTGGATGCAGTAGTCGATCATCAGTTTCAATGCTTCTGTACAGATACCTCTGTTCCAATATGGCTTTCCTACCCAGTAGCCCACCTCACAGTCGTTTTCTCCGATAGGGATATTGCTGGATTTCTGGGTGTAGTAGCCCATGCAGCCGATAGCCTCACCAGTCTCTTTCAAGACAATTGCCCATGTCGTGTCATTATGAAAGAATGTCCTGATGATCTCCCGACTTTCTTCTACTGACTTATGTGCCGGCCATCCTGCACGTGGCCCTACGTCAGGGTCTGAGGCGTACTTGAAGAGTGCCTCTGCATCAGATTCCTGCCAATGTCGAAGTAAAATTCTTTCAGTTTCCATCAGATTATTTCAATGCCTTGCCGTCGGAGAAAGCGTTGCCGATTTTGCTGCCCAACTGGATATAGCCATGATGAATAGGGTCGAAGACAATCAGTTCCATCTTCTCCATGTCAGGATTTCCGTCTTCTGCCAGATACTTCTCATCTACAAGGATATTGACGATTTCGGCGACGAGATAATAGCCCGTTTCGCTTTCATTGAACTTCTCCTTGATGCGGCACTCCAGGGTCATCGGGAAATCGGTGAATACAGGGGCATTGACCTTCGTCGCCTTCTCGATGTTCCATCCCGTCTTCTCCATCTTCTTCGGGTCGTTCTTGGCGGAAACAATGCCTACGAAATCAGCGGCCACCATGGTTTTCCTGGTCGCGAAGGCAACAGTAAACTCGCCGTCAATCTTCAGGTTGTCAGTGGTGGCATGCTTTCCCATCGAGATCATAATCTCATTCACGTCCCACTGTCCAGCCCAGGCGGCGTTCATTGCATTGGCAACTCCATCTTTGTTATATGTGCCGATAATCAGCACAGGCTGCGGTACTACCCACGGCTTAGGTTCAAAAGTTTTCATACGCCTTGTACTTTATTTCGTTATTAATTCAGTCGTCACCAGAACGGTGATGGTCAATGCAAATATATGCATATTATGTGATGTCGTCAAGAAAGTTGAGCGAAGTGTACGTGTTCTGCTTGATATTTTACAGAAGAACTTCGCTCAATGACTTTGATTATATTTGCGGCAGATAATCCGCAAATTTTGCGTTTTATTTGTCGCGAAGAAAACATTGATTCTTGGACAGGAAGATGAGACGTATAGTTGTTGCCCGAAGCAACGTGCCTAAATATCTGAAAGTCAATGTAGAAGGCTACTCGTTATCAAGCGAGTTGAGAATCTCCAACATCTCGTTGGGGGTAACTACTCTTCTTACTGCCGGGAAGTGTTTTGTGTTTCCGGTAACGAGGTAAGAGTTGTCTTTTGACATGGCCACTTCGTAGAAGACAACATCTTTCGGGTCAATGACTTCGTCAGAGCTTGTAACTCTTCCGGATTCTATACCTGCTTCCACGATTGCGTCAATTACTTTGACTCCCTGGCAAGTCTGATTTCCTCGTTGATTTCGTCAAGAGACATATCTTGAATGCCTGCATCCGCGGCTGCCTGTCTCATCTCATAGAATGCTGCACGTCCTTTGTCCATTATGTCATCCTTTGCAGGAGCTTCAATGGAGAATGGAATACGACGGCTTCTGACCACCTGACGAACATAAATGTTGAACGCCGTGTTGGTGCTCATACCGAATTCTTCGCAAAGACTGTCGAATTGCATTTTCAAATCGGAGTCCAATCTAATTGTAAGAGCTGATTGTGCCATAATTCTTAATGCTTTTCACAAAGATAGCAAAACGATTGCAATGTGCAACTAATATGTATTGATTTTATTGCTAAAAATATAAATAGCAGATTCGTATTATCCAGAATGCCTGGTATTTTTATAAAGAAATTTGCCGGTTCTCAAGAAAAACCATAATTTTGTGGAGTTGATTGGAGCAAAAGAAATAAAGTTTACAATGCAGCAAAGAAGGATGAACAACTGGACAAACTTATCTGCTCAAGGGATCAAATGCCTTGAAGGGGGCTTGCGTGTCCATCCTTCGGGCATTGGAGCATTCTATACTTTTGGAGACATTTTCCGACGAACGTCTGATAAACCATCGAGGATACATTGATGCAGGTATCCCATTGATGCGATATATGAAAACCGTCGGAGAGTCATTACCAAACTTTTCGACGGTTTTATTTTAGATCTTTGATCTACAATAAACGCTGCGCCTCAGCATATTCCGGACAATGCCCGGATCTGCATTCGGCTTGCAGTTTATTATTGTGCCTGTTGGTGACGTTAGCCCGATGCTATATTCTCCGTCAATTCCGTCCACAGGTAGAATTGTAATTATTAACCGCGCAGAGATGCGCATGAATGAAAAAATTATGAATTTTAAATTTGATGGAAGCAGGGTGTTCTTTACATCCGACACTCACTTCAACCACGCCAATATCATCAGGTTCTGCAACAGACCTTTCAAGGATGTGTCACATATGAATGAAACTATTATTTCCAACTGGAACCGCGTGGTGGGTCCGGAGGATATCGTATTCCACCTGGGAGATTTCTGTCTGGGAGGTTCTGCCGAATGGATAAATGTACTGAACAGGCTGAACGGGAAAATTTACCTTATTTCCGGCAACCACGACATCAAGAACCTGAGGCAAAATTATACTCAATACTTCGAGCATATATCAATGCAGATGTATATCGAGGTAGATAAACAGAAGATATATCTGAATCACTGTCCGTTCCTTTGCTATGGCGGCTCATACAATGGTACATGGCAGCTTTTCGGACACGTTCATACAAGCAGAAACAATACCGGAAAGGATGCGCCCAGACTGAGTATGCTTCTTCCGACACAATATGATGTTGGAGTGGACAACAATGATTTCACACCTGTATCTTTTGCACAGGTGAAAGCAATTATCGAAAAACAAATTGAACAATCAAAGAAAGGAGAACAATAAGATGAAAATACAATACATGAGTGATCTGCACATGGAGTTCCAGGAGAACAGCAGATATTTGAAAAACAATGAATTGCCTGTAACGGGCGATGTCTTGGTGCTGGCCGGAGATGTTTTCTATCTCAAGGACAAGGTCGCTCCGTTGACGGAGTTTTGGAAATGGGCCTCAGAGAACTACCGGCAGGTTCTGATTGTCCCGGGCAACCACGAATATTATAACTATTCAGACGTGATGGAGCGAGGCCTGCAATGGCGATGGATGTTCCGGGAGAATGTCGGTTACTACCAGAATCAGGTTGTTCGTGTCAATGACATTGACTTCGTCCTGAGTACACTCTGGTCTCGTATCAATCCGAACGACGAGTATATCGTGTGGAAAGGCATGAATGACTTCCACCAGATAAAGTTCGGCGGGAAGTTGCTTCAGGTGGATGACTTCAACCTGATGCACGAGACGTGTATTGGTTTTATCCGAAAAAGCATCGAGGAAAGCACTGCGGCCCATATTGTTGTGGTTACACATCATTTGCCGACACTTCAGGTGGTGGCTCCGTATCATAGGGGATCCGTGCTGAACAGCGCCTTTGCCAATGAATACGGAGAACTGATAGCCGACAGCCGGATTGACGCCTGGATTTACGGGCATTCGCACACCAACATTGACACTGAGATTGGCGGTACCCGTATAATCAGCAATCAAATGGGCTATGTTTTTGAAGATGAACACCTGATGAACGGATTTGATCCGGCCAGATTTATTGAAATATAATGGGCATATAGAATGATGGCTGCGTGGACGAGCTGCCGTGGAATACGAATGCGCTGTCCTTCATTGATTTCTCCAAGTCAGGAGTAATCAGGCGGTTGTTGTAACCTGTTGCCATAGTCATAAAAATTATTCTTCTCCCTTTCGTTAAGCCTTTTCGGGCTGGGATCGGGAAGATTTTTCTGCTTTACAAAGTGCGCCAAAGGCAATAGAGCAAGTCTGATGTGAAGAATACTCTTTTCATGACAAAGGAAGAACGTGCCGAGCAAAGTGTTTAGTTTTGCCTGGCACCTTCTGACTAAGGCATGGAGGAATGTTATTGTCGTACCTTTGGCAGAGTGTTATTCTTTCGTAAGTCGATACATTTTATATAAATATTGCATGTTCATACCATTTTATAACGACTACGCAAAAAGATTTCGTTTCATTTTTGTACCTTTGCACGCAAATTAGACAAGGAAATAAAAGAAACAAGAAAAATCCTATACGGAATGAGACTTTATATGCACATAACATCACAATCATTCGTTCAGAGTTATCGACGCTTTGAACGGAATAGTTATGTACATATATCAAGTACAACAGATATAGCCGGTATAGGATTTCCACATCATTATTCGCATAGTTATTTCTATCGGGCATCATAGCAGCACGCCCCTCAGAGAATACTGAAAATATAGAAGAGTTGGAGTTTCCTTGCCGGGAGAATCCAACTCTTTCTTTTTAGTCAACTGCTTGCATCTGCTCTGACGTTACGAGAAAAAGTCGGATGAAATCCAACCATTTTTTTACGTTTAAATGAAAGAACTATGCCAGCAAATAAGAATGCCTTAATAAGGTACAAAACTATAGACAACTGTTTGAGAAACAGATACAGAAGATGGACTCTCGATGATCTTGTGGAGGCATGTAGCGATGCTCTCTACGACATGGAGGGAATCACCAAAGGAGTATGTGCCAGAACTGTTCAGATGGACATACAGATTATGAGGTCTGACAAACTGGGCTATAATGCTCCTATCGAAGTTTATGATAGAATATACTACAGATACGCTGATCCAGACTATTCTATCACTGAAATGCCTTTATCCATAGAGGACTGCAAGCTGATAAAGAAGGCTATCATTCTTCTTGAAAACAAGAAGGATAAGAATAACGAAGACACCATCCAGGTGCTCAATAAGGTTCAGGACAGGCTCAAATCTATTCTGAACTTTGTGTAAGGATAAAGGAGGAAAATTATGAGTGGACAGCAACGAGACATCATCTTACAAGAAAGCTGAAAGGCTTCTTTTCAAGCAAAATTGCCTGAAGAGAAGCCTTTCTTATGTAGAGCTTCAAGTAGGATTCGTACCTACTACCTGCTCATTACAAGTGAGCTGCACTACCACTGTGCTATTGAAGCATTTGTGAGTTTGATGGGGATCGAACCCACTACCACCAGAGCCACAATCTGGCACTCTACCAACTGAGCTACAAACTCCATATAAACTCCAGATGGATTCGAACCACCACCAGAACCGAAATCTGGCATGCTACCATTTACACCATGGAGTTGTTTATTTTACTTGTCGCCCCAGAAGGAATCGAACCTTCGCTAACAGGACCAAAACCTGTTGTGCTACCATTATACCATAGGTCAAGTTGAGTTCGGGAGGTAGGACTCGAACCTACGAAGTCATCAGACAGCGGATTTACAGTCCGCCCTCGTTGCCACTGGAGCACTCCCGAATTTTTAAGTGGAGCCTCGTGGAGTCGAACCACGTTTTCGGGATTTTCAGTCCCGCGCATACACCAAGTCTGCCAAAGCTCCAATGTTGTGACTCGTGAGAGACTCGAACTCCCGACACCGACGTTCGTAGCGTCATGCTCTGATCCAACTGAGCTAACGAGCCAAAGAGCGGAAGCAGAAGGATTCGAACCTTCGGAACCTTTCGGTTCGGCACGTTAGCAGTGTGCTGGTTTAAGCCGCTCACCCATACTTCCTTGTTTTGACGATGCAAAGGTAGAGAGGGAGAATGCAACCTTTTTTCGTAGCAAAAAAATATAAGTTTTAGTGGAATCAAACAATAATTGCCATTTTTGCATGCGGATATCCAATATGAATATTTCGACACAAAAATGGCAATTATTACTAAAAAATCCGAAGTCTATTACCTTACAAAGAAGGTCTCGACCAACGAACACAACTGTTTGTCAGTTAAATTATCAATACCTACCTTATCAATCAATGCATATTCTTCTTTCTTGTTGGTAATCACGAATTTGCGTTCTTTTCCTTCCGCTTCACATAAAAGGTGATAGTTACCTTTGTACGCCTTTTCTACACGCACATTCTCAAAAATAGTATCACCAATTCTGAACGAAACATTCTTTCTTTGTTCTAACAATCCCCACTCTGCCAGATGATTGTTAAGGGTGGTCTCTACAGCACCTATCCAACGCTGACTAACTTCGCATTCTTCTGCAAAGAGTCTGAATTGGCGAATGGCAGAAGCAACTTCATCTATGATGGTTTCTGCCTTTCTGATACCGTTATCTTTGCCAAGAGCCAAAGCGTCTTCAAAAGTCTGACCTTGAAGTTTACCCTGCATCATCAGACAATGCGTCTTCTCAGGAAGGAAACCACCGACATTGAAGATATAAGTCATATCGTATGCCGGAGAAAGTTGCCATTGACCGCTTTCATCCATCAGGAACGAGAAGTTCTTGTTGTGATCATCAGTATTGTTGGCAAGAATATTGAATACCATTCTGCGAAAGACTTCCTCCTGGGTGCTTTCCGGTAGGCGCATCTTGCGACAAACCATCAGCAACTTTTCATAGCTGTCAGCATCAGGATATAGAGCAGCCAATGTCTGCATGTGCAATTTGCGTTCTTCATCACGATCAAAACGATGTGTAATGAAATGCTTCTGATCTTCCACCTTTATAATCTTGCAAGGCATCATGTTTATACCTGCAGCCATGGCCATTTTATAGTAAGCCATTTCCAATTCTGCAGACGAACGTTCTGCATCGCCAAACTTCAGTATGCAATAATCAAAGCCCTTGTGACCGGCAATCTGTCCGCTTCTGATTTCTCCCGTTTTCGGATTTATCGCTATGATTGCCTTAGGTTGGCGACCGCCAGCTGAAGTTCCGACAGCTATCAATGACTGCATGGTCAGCGATTCGTCTGGCATAAGTCTTACATTCTCACGCTCAACGAATATTCTTTGGGCCAAATCTGTCAATGCTTTCATATTCAGCTTTTCCGACTTTCTGATGCCTGATGATTCGGGGATAAACTCCAAAGCTCCCATACCTCGCTTACCTATAAACGACAGAATTTCAAGCGGAGTAATTTCCTGATTGCGAATGCCATTCTGTATGCGCCAGCACTCAAACACCTGGTTACCCCAAGCATCGGGCAAAGAGTCTGCAAGAAAAGGAGGCAGTTTGCGGTAAAGCTTAGTTTCCTTGTCACCCATGATGGGACGTCGGCTGGCAGGTGACTTGACAGAAGCCACAAGTGGGAACGGATCAAGTCCTCCACCAAGGAAAGCCGGATTATACTCGAAAAACGAAATGCCTCTCCTTGCATCCCAGGACAAGCGACCGATTTCCTTGTCCCAAAGCATTATTTTCAATGAGCTTGCTATCATGACTTCTTATGTCTAATCCGTTGAACTTTCTTTTCTTCCTTCACAAGGTATGCAGATGGCGGTAAATCCGGCATCAGTTCGTCAAGTGCATCTATCAGACCGATTGCCTTCAGCAGCAAAAGGAAGGTGCCGAGCGACACATTGCCCGATGTGCCATTCTCAAACTTATGAATGGTAGTGATTGTAATACCCGATTGTTCAGATACCTCTTTCTGCGTCATATTGCTACGCTGACGGTAATCCTTGAATCTTGCACCAAGAAGTTTTACCAATTCTGGTATAGAATACTCGTAATAATCAATCATAATTCATTGTTTTAATTTATACTATAATATAAGTTAAACAAACAATACGGCTATATATTATATTCTACTTATATTTACAGGTGTAAAAATACTCATTCCTTTTCAAAATCCATCAATTAGCTTGAAGAAAATCTGATTTTTGCATTCTTTTTAACCTTCCATGGACTGCAGAACTGTATTTTCAAAAATGAAATTTTTTACAATAATAATCTCAAGAGATGCCCGAATGAGCAATTTTGTCGGATAAGAGGCTCTTTTTAGGATAATTTTGTCGATTAAGAAGAGTTTTGTCTTTTTCCCTTGTTAGATTGACAACAAGCTGGTACCGATGGGGGTTATATCGAAGGACCGTCTTTATTGAAGCGGATGTGTGAAGTTCAGGCTTATTCATATTTAGAAAAGCCTACCGCAAATGTTTGCTTCGTTTTTTTCTGATTCGCTGTTTGCGATCACAATTGGGGGCATCTGCCTACTGACTTTATCCACAAGTTCCTTGTCTTCACGGTAGTATTGGCATTGGTGGGCGTATTGTGGCTCTGGATTCTCTGGCGTGCCATATTTCTTATAAAGACAGCAGAAAATTGGATCTAAGCGGAGGCCGACCTCGTATCCACTTCGGTGGTATTTGCAGAATTGGCAAGTTCGCACTTGGATTCCATTCTGAATCGCTGCCATATATCCGAACTCATAAGGAGAAGAGGAATTCAGGTAGAAACAGTCGATGCTGGCCTCGAAAATAGCTTTGTCGTTATCTTTCTTGTGAACCTCTCTGCATGATTTTGGCTCGTCCATATTAGTAACAAATGCCTTTCCGCTTCGGAATAGGTAGAATCGTTGTATGTCGCGTTTCTCCAACGGTTCAGGTGAAGAGGCTTCCTTCTTGAAATTATGGAACTTGGCGAACCCAGTCGTTTCTATATCTCTGATATAACCGAATTGTGTGTCAGGGTTTTCAACGATAGGGGAACTTAAGAGTGATTTGATGTCCTCTTCTGTTTTTATGCGGATTTCAATGATTCGCAGACCTGACTGGAGCTTTTGGTCTGTGCTCTTATGCGATACTTGAATCTCTATTAAGACCGGCTCCCGATTAGGTTTCTCTGAGCTGGTAAGCAGCAGGTCAGCAATGTAGTCATCTACTGATTGTTCCTCATTGCAGGTGTCATAAAATTGCTTCAGGTCAAATGTGTCCAGTTTCCATTCGTGACATTCTTCTTGCTTGGCGAAAGGACAGGTGTCTTGATCTGAGCATTTGACATCGCGGTAGTATCCGACCTCAAACGCGCCTTCTCGGTCGAACTTCTCTTTTATCAATCGCTTAGCCAATTTGTGGAGATAGGTCTCGTTTCTGCAATTGTCCTCATCGCCACGATGGGCAAAATGGTGGGAGCGTACTTTACCCATTCTAGGAATCATACCGGCACCGCAGTTTAGGCAATGATAGGAATGGGCTTGTCTGTCTTCTATTGAAACATCGTCAATGCATACTAGACGGTCCTGCTCATCAAGAGCATAGTGATACTTTACACTAGACATGGCAAGATTACTTTTTGCTGTTGGGAATCAGATCCAAATGTGCGTCAAGGATAACGCATATACGGGAGAGGATGTCCACGCCGGTGGAGTACTTGCCCTGTTCAATGCGGGAGAGGTTGGCAGCATCAATACCAGTGAGCAGGGCGAGATCGCGTGCTTCCATCTTTTTGGCCTCACGAAGTTCCTTGATGCGCTTACCAATGCGAACACGCTCGGCTTGTCGGTTACTGGAGGCATTAAGTAGAAAATCTCGGCTGATGCGGCTTGCCATCTGATCTTTGTTATCGGAGAAGTTCCGATCGAAAATAAATTCTATCAGATGAAGGACATAGTCTTTGTACTCATCACTATCGTACTTGGCAATGTCTGACATGATTTTGAAGAGTTCGCCGTTAGGCGTCTGTACCTCAACAAAGTGTCTGTCTAGGATTTGGGCACGAGACCTCGTCTCGGTCGCCATAAATTTTTTAAGATTCTTGTCCATAATTTTTCAAGCGTTTTTAACGTGGTGCACCCCACAGAAAAATTTAACTTTGGGCAAATATAGAGAATGTTATTCTAATTGGCAAATTTACCAATTAGAATTTGTGCCATCCAAAATGTGGTTTTGGATTGAAATTAGGAACACTAACGGCGTGAAGATTGTACAAGTGATTATATGCTTGATGAGGATGATTCTGGTTGATGGATTGAACTTGAGATACTTCTTATGCTAATTCAATTTTTCCTTCTCCAATTACGTTATCGGGCTTATTTTCATCACAATACTCATACTGAATTGTGTCCTGCAGATTTGTAATATGAAGACGCTCTTTTTTGTCATCTATATAATCTACAGATTCAATCTTACTATGTTTCGTTAGTACTCTTTCTTCTGCAATGGAATATTCAAGGCCACATAGAGAAATAGGCACATTAATTCTAGTGACAATTCTTACTATCGCGCATTTTGCGTATCTTTGTAAATCAATTCTCCCTCTGTGGTGAATTGAAGCATGTGCATCACCCATAACCTTGATTAGACCATGGCCTCCGACATTGACCAGAATAAACTGAAAGTCGCAATTGACTGGATTAACAAACTCGCTAACGGGATGAATCCGCTTGATGGTAGTACACTTCCTGATAGCGACATCGTGAACAACGTTCACATTTCCCGTTGCCTATTTTATGTGTCACACGTGCTTGAAGATGCTGGGAAGAAAACATCCTCACGTCAGAAGCAGTATGAATTGGAATTCCAGCTTACTCCGGAGATTGTTTCAAAGGTCTATATTGCCGAGAGAACGGGTATCGCTATGTTCGTCAAGGAGATCAACAAAGTGATTCCTGAAAATATGCAGCCTCTGGCCGCATCAAAGGTTACTCAATGGCTGGTATTAGTAGGGTATCTGGTAGAACAGCAAAGTAGCGACGGCCACAAATACAAAGCTCCGACAGAACTCGGAACATCCATCGGCATGACATCCGCATGGAGAGATGGCTCTCATGGGCAGTATCTTGCTGTTTCTTATGATGCCAACGCGCAGCACTTTATCCTTGAGAACCTTTTCAAGCTATAGCTCAATTTTGCCTCGCTTTAGCATATTCTCATAGTACGTCAGGATGATTTTCCGGTTGCAGCCGCTCTTGTCGGGTTTATAGTTCGTGCAACCAAGTAAGGGTGTGTTGTCTTTCTTCCTAACAATGGGATAGCCGTCCTTACAGCGGTCACACTTGTGGATGGGGAGTATGCCGCCGGAGAGGTCGTTGGTCATGAAGTCACAAATTTCCGGCTTATTCGTTGTTAAATTTGTAACTTATTGATAATCAAGTGATAGGCTTTGAAGCTTACTTTCTTTGGAATTTTATAATACGCCGATATTCAATTGATTACATACACTACTTCCCGATGCAGAATTTATCCACTTTTGGATAACTTTCTAATATATTGATATTTACGCGCTTATTCAAAGTGTTCGTGGTACAAATGTGGTACAGAATAACCACAAGTATCAATAACCACGAAACAATGTTCTGAACAGGGAAATAAGCCCATTCAGAACATGTCGTTTTTGCACCGATACCGAAGATTCTACTGTCCCGAATCTCGGCCTCATCATCTGTCATTACTCTTTGACAATAAGCATAATTCATACATCACTCAAAAGCCCAACCATTAGGTAGGGCAGGGACTGTTTACCCTAATTTGACATCATGTCACGCCAATTTAGTCAAAATTCATGTTATAATAGTGCTAAACATCAATAAGTAACGATAATTATAGCCAAAAAATCGTATCTTTGCTCTCTGATGGCAAAGCAAGGATACGATTTTCATAATTACAGGCAGTTCTAATATCGCATTTGACTTAATGGTTAAATGATTTGCAACGAACTCCACACCATTCCTGAAACAGGATTGCCTAATTGTGGATAATCTCCTTGAAACAGCCAGCCACCAAACAGCAGAGAATATGGCCGAATACGTGATATATAAATACGTCTTCACAAAGACAGACGAAATCAACCTCTTCAAGCAAACAGAAGAAGGAGAACGCATTGTCCTCTCTGCTCAGGAACATCTGCAAAGCCACCTCACAGGCACATCCCTGTTAGGCCTCAACAAGCATGAAAAGGACGGCACCCTAACGCCTCTTGCAAATAAAATCGTTGCACAGCACGAGGATGTCACTCTGCTCCAGCTCTGCAACAAAACAAAGGTGGCTGTCTGGCAAGACTTCAAGAAAGAATACCACGACAACGAGCCATATTGCAACATTATCATCGACAACCGCACAAACGTCGCCCAGATAGCCATTGAGAAGAGCGGAGCATTCGGCGGCAAAGAAGGCACCGACAAAGTAAAATCCATCCTTGAAGAGTTTATCAACAATGCCGTCAAGCCGTATGGATATCAAGTAGAAATCACCCGCAAGCTGCGTAGCATAGAAATGTGGGACATGGTTGCGGACAGGATTAAACAGCACGACCCTGTCAAGTATGTCCGATTCAATTTCCGCGACCCGGCGGAAACACAGGCAATCGATGCGACTGAGATGCAGCTTAAACAACTTGAACTCATGTCCGCTCTGCGGAAAGCGACTGGAGCCGTGAGCTCATTCATGCAGATGGAAGCATCGAATACTGGCACCTTGATCCTCGACAAGGAGCAGAAAGACCTCGCCGGAATGGTCGGCCTATGCAGCAATAACGGATGGGACATAGACATACATTTCCGTGATTTCGGCATCTACCGCACCGGACAGCTCCAGAGTGCAGTTTTTCCGTTGAATATAGCAATACTCAACCAATTCGCCTCAGACGAAGGACGCATAGAGTTTGAGGGTCCGGAAGGGGAACTCGACCTGATTCTCTGGCTTGACAATATACGAGACATCACAAAAGACTACGATTACAATGACAGCACGGCTAACATCCGAAGAAAAGGCAAAGCTAAGAAATAGCCTCCGTGACAAACGCCTGTACAATCTTCTTCAAGCCGTCTGCCCGACGTATGAGAGGAACCTTGACAGCGTGCGTCCATGCACCGAAGAAGTCCTGCAAAATGCAGTGGAAATCTTCGATGCTCTGCTTGGCATGTCGGATGAGGAAGCCTCAACATACTGCCGAAACATCTTCAACAGCACCTACTGCGGTTGGCGTGACAGCAGCGAAGTAGCAGGGAAGTCACCAAAGGAGGAAGAACTTAACACTACCTCTGCGCTCGTCCTCTATACCGTAACAACTCTTCTTACTCTCTCAAACGACCCAAGCCTCCTCAACTTCGCGAACATCATAGGCTATGAAGCAGACAAGGTTTGCCACGATGCCTTCGACAAGATAGAAAAATCATTCAAGCCGCAACTCGCCCGCGCCCTACAGGCAGGTCTTGCCGACTGGGTGAAAGAATACTTCGACAGCGAAGAGAGCGTAATCCCGTCAGCTCCTGTTGAGAATCAACCCTGCACCTCGAAGATTGCCCTGAGGAATGGCAAGACCAAAGACACTGGTCGAGGCAACAAAGTTAAGTTTATGAGGGTCATCATGGCCTTGTACAAAGCAAATTACTTTGAGTTGCCGGGTGGTGGGGATATAGGAGTAGAAACTGTATTCAAAGCATTTGGAGATATGGTTGGGGAAGATTATTCCGATTACGCTGAACATCTATATTCAGCGGGGAATCATAATATTAACAATCCAGATAAAACTCTACAGGTATTTGAGGAACTGAAAAGAGGCTTCAAGAAGTACTTGGATGAGAAACCTGAAGAGTAATCACTAAGGAATAATACAATGGCAAAACATAAACAACTCATAGGAATAGATATCTTTTCTGGTGCAGGAGGACTGAGCCTCGGTGCAACTATGGCCGGAATTTCGGTACGCTATGCAATAGAGAAGGATAGTAATGCCGCAAAATCTTTTGAGGTTAATAACAAAGGGGCAAAAGTGATTTGCGGTGATATTCGTGAGGTAAAGTCTAAAGATTTCTTGAAGAAGAGAGAGAAGGTTTTCATAATCATGGGTGGACCTCCGTGTCAAGGCTTCTCAATGGCCAACACAATCTCAAGAACAATGGAAAATCCCAACAATGTCTTGTTTCGGGAGTTTGTTCGCCTCGTTTCTGAGATTAAGCCTAAATGGTTCGTCCTTGAAAACGTCTGGGGTATGACCAAGATGGAAGGTGGAGAAACCATAAAGATGGTGCAGGAATGTTTCGAGTCAATCAAGCCTGTTGGCTACAAAGTGAAGTGGAAAATCCTCTGGGCCGACGAATATGGTGTACCTCAACGGAGAATGCGCATGTTCATGGTTGGCAATGATCAAGGGATTGATTTTGAATTCCCTGAGCCGCAAGACCGTAAAGTGTCAGTTGAAGAGGCGATAGGCGACCTTCCTGTTCTACAGAATGGGGATATGATAGACTCGGCAGCATATTCACTTGATTTAGAGTCGGCAAGCTCTTATGCTCAAATGATGCGGCAAGGTTCTACTGAATCACGGCAAAATTTTGTTTCTCGCAGCAATGACCTTGTGATGCGGCGTTATCAATATATCGGTCAAGGCGAGAATTGGCGTGCCATTCCTGATTTCTTGATGCAGAACTATAAGGATAAGCAACGTTGTCACAGTGGCATATACAAGAGGTTGCGGGCTGACAAGCCTTCTGTAGTGATTACAAACTATAGAAAGAGTATGCTAATCCATCCTTATCAGAATCGAGGCCTTTCAGTACGTGAGGCGGCTCGATTGCAAAGTTTTCCCGATACTTTCATTTTTCAAGGCCCACACATGAGCATACAGCAGCAGATAGGTAATGCTGTTCCACCTCTTCTTGCAAAGGCCGTGATGGATAAAATACTTTCATATAACGAAAAGACAGATGAGTAAGGACAGGGAAATAATACCGCAAGCCGACACCCTAATGGGGTCTATGCGCTCGATGGGATATTCTTTCGAGTCTGCAATTGCTGATGTCATCGATAACAGTATCAGTGCAAATTGCAGAACGGTTAGATTGTTCTTTCCTGTCTCTCCAGCTGAAGAGCAGGTCGTGGCCATACTTGATGACGGCGACGGGCTGGATGCCGACTCTTTATATGAAGCCATGAGATATGGCAGTTCTGATTCTGAAGCAGAAAGAGAAGAGAATGATCTCGGTCGTTTCGGACTTGGAATGAAATCAGCTTCTCTATCTCAGTGTAGAATCCTCACTGTAGCCAGTATTATTGATGGGAAGATTAGTGCTTTCACATGGGACTATAACTATATCCAGGAGCAAAGAAAGTGGATAGTCAAGCAACACGATGAGGCTGAAATCAAAGATCTTCCTCATATCCAATCATTACAAGAACTTAATCATGGCACTCTTGTGCTTTGGCGTGATTTCGATGTTCTTGCAAAATCAAGCGATGGTATTGTCTATAATGCACTTCAGGAGTTGCATGATAGGACTAATAGCCATATCGCCCTCATATTCCATAACTTCTTGTCTGCCAAAGGAAATGAGCAGATTAAGATGTATATAAACAAGAATAAGGTCAAGCCGCTTGACCCATTCTTGGAATCCCACCCAAAGACTACCTCTAAGAAGCGCATGGCTATCCCCATTAAGGATAGCAAAGGACGCGAGCAGCAGATATGGGTGAAACCTTATGTCCTGCCTTATGCTACAGATTTGAACGATGAACAGAAGCGTCTTATAGGTGGCATAGAGACATTGCGAATGAAACAAGGTTTCTATATCTACCGCAATAAGCGTCTTATTATCTGGGGTACATGGTTCGGCATGAAACCTCGAACAGAACTCACCAAGAATGCAAGAATTAGAGTAGATATTCCTAACTCTCTTGATGACATCTGGAGCATAGACATCAAGAAGCAAACAGCATCTATCCCCAAGCAGATTCAGCGCCAGTTGCGTACAAGGGTAGAGGAAACAATGGAAACTTCAATAAAGCAACAGACTCATAGGGGCAGGAAGGAAAATATTGATGACATTGACTATATCTGGGACAGGCTTGAAGGTCGTGATAAGACTTACTACTACCAAATCAACAGGGATAATAAAGTCTTCCAGATGATTAAGAGCAAGATGTCGGAAGAAGACTTTGTCCTCCTTGAAATGCTTGTTAAGGAGATTGAGCAGAATGTCCCGATTCAGCAGATTCATATTGACAAGTCAAATGAGGCTATAAGTCAAGAAGAGCAAGACCATCGCATCGATGAAGTATTGCAGTTGGGCGTGTATTATGTAAATCTTTCCAAATCGTTCGGAACCAAGTCGATAAAGGAAATCGTGACTGATCTGATGAAGACAGAACCGTTCTATAAATACCCGGAAGTCGAAGAAAAAATACTTGATAACTACAAGGATGAAATTAACTAACGACCTATACAACAATCTTTTGCTCATGATAAGAGCACAAATCTCGATGAAAAAGGCATCGGGTTTTGTGCCTGACGATGACAATATCAAGCAAATCATCGGACAGATGATTTATGCTTCAGGAGCCAATTGTGATGATGAGGATAAGCAACGCCTTTTGACGGATATTGAATACTCGGAATGCATTACCCATAAAATGGGAGATGCAATCTTTGATGAATATGACCAAGCGAAATGGTACGCTAACGAAAATATCGAGGATAAGTATTTCTGGGACAGGTATTATCGGTATTTGAAGTCATCGACTTCGATAGACGATAAGAGCATTAACTTGCTAAATGAAACCACCCTTCCTGATATTATGAACTGCCTTTTCAATCCAAAGGAAGAAGTTTCAGGAAAGAGATTAAAGAGAGGTCTTATCATTGGTGATGTGCAGTCTGGTAAAACGGCAACATATTCAGGACTTATCTGCAAGGCTGCTGATGCTGGATATAAGGTTGTCATTTTGCTCGCTGGTATAACTGAAAGCCTTCGTCAGCAGACTCAAGAGCGCATAGATGACGGAATTGTGGGCTACTCTATCAGGAAAGTAGGCAAGAAGGAAGTTGCCAGTGTGGTCGGAGTTGGAAAAGATAACAAAGAAAGACGCGCCAGTTCATTCACTACATGTGCTCGTGATTTTGTACAGGGGAGTCACTTGATTTCGACAACATTGTCTGAACACAAGTCTCTCGTGTTGTTTATCGTGAAAAAGAATGTTTCCGTTCTGACGAAGCTTCACGACTGGTTGAAGGACCAGAATATGGATGTTGTTACTCAAAGCATAAATCATCCAATGCTTCTTATTGATGACGAGGCAGATAATGCTTCTGTCAACACTAAGAAAGATGACACAGATCCTACTAAAACGAATGCCATTATTCGTAGAATCTGCAATCTTTTCCAGACTGCGAACTATGTGGGATTTACAGCAACACCTTTTGCGAATGTCTTCATTGACCCGGATTCTGTGGACAGTATGAAGAATGCTGACCTTTTCCCCGAACATTTTATTTATACTCTGCCAACTCCATCGTCATACATCGGTGCGGACAATATTTTCTATGAAGATACGGAATATTATAGAAATCTCCGTTTTATAACCGACATTGAGGAACCAGACTATGATTCCGACGAATACAAGGAGGATATTAAGGAGAATATAGATGAATTGAATGCCGGCACCTTCTACTATAGACACAAGAAGGAATGGGATGGCATTCTTCCCGATTCTCTAAAAGAGTCCATATACTGCTATTACCTTGCAAATGTTGTTAGAGACCTTCGTGCTGATACCTTAAAGCCGAGGAGTATGCTCATCAATATGTCTCGTTTTGTCAAGGTGCAGCGTGTAATTAAAGCTCATGTGGATGAAATCCAAGAAGAATTCATTAATGAGTTGAGGTATAACTTCGATGATGATTCACGTAATAACTCTACTCGGCCGCTTTATATCGAGTTACAACACCTTTGGACAAAACATTTTGCAAATATTACCGACGTTAGTTTTGATGACGTCGTGAAGAAGAAAAACCTTCTAGGGGCGATCTACGATGAGGCTTCACAAGTCGCAAAAATGCAGATTGTTGTTGTCAACGGAAGTAGCGCAAGCAAACTGGACTACAAGAGCAATCCTTCTTTGAGGGTAATAGCAATAGGTGGTTTGGCACTGTCCCGAGGTCTTACTCTTGAAGGCCTGCTCGTAAGTTACTTCTATCGCAATACTGCGACATTCGATGTCCTTATGCAGATGGGCCGTTGGTTTGGCTATCGCCCGAGATATGACGACCTTTTCCAGATATGGACAAGTCAGGCCAGCGCGTCATGGTACAGGGAAATAGCAACTGCATCGAATGAATTGAAATCTGACATCAAGAGAATGTTTGAACAGCATCTCACTCCAAAGGATTTTGGTATAAGAGTTCGCGATTATTGCGATGAGTTGCAGATAACCGCTAATAATAAAATGCGTACTGCATACGACCTGCTTGTAATGGAGTCGTACTATGGAAATATATGCGATACCCCATACCTAAGTAACAAGGCAGAGCATAACCGTGACAACTGGGAGAGGGTTAAGAGTTTGACAGAGATATTGTTTGCAGAGGGGCGAACTTTTGGCTTCGCAGATATTGATAAACATGCAGGAGAAGATGTCAATGCGGAAGATGGTGCCTCTCGATACTTTGCAGATGTTCCTAAAGAGACGGTTATCCAATTCCTCTCAGGGATTAAATGTTCTTTGATGAACATGAAGTTTAATGTCAAGAATCTAATTGATTTCATTAGTGATAATGATTCGGAAGGTCTTGATTTATGGGACATTGTATTTGAAGGCGGTGATGGAGATACCTATTACGATATTCCGGGTCTTGATAAAATTCGTTGTGCAAAGCGTACTATTGAAGAGCATAATCATGTTATCCAGATATCAACGAGAAGGCGAATACTGGGTATGCGAGAAGGTCGATTTTGCCTAACTGATGACGAAATAAAACTTGCTGAGGAGCGTTGTCGAGCTAAATGGAGAGAGGAAGATTCAACAGCCACAGAGGCAAGCATAAATGCCAGAAACATCCCTATCAGGGCATATTTTGAGCATCTTCCTAATCGTAAGCCAATGCTTATAATTATGTTGTTGGAACCTATCAAGCCGAAGGAAGCCAAAGAGAATGATGCGGCAATTAAGTTCATCAATGAGCTGAATGGTGATAGTATGGTTGCTTTCGCCATTGGTTTCCCCGGAGTGCACGAGACTGGCACAACGAAGAAATATAAGGTCAATAAGACCTATTATAAGTTGAACATGCAGGAACCAGATGAAATAGAAGACGATGAAGAGTAATCTGTATACCATTTTTGCACAAGGCTTTCAAAGTGGCGCATTTATCCGTGTAGGAGATAATCGCAACATTAGCCTGTATGTCGGCAAGGACGACAAGGGAAACTACGCTTTTGACTTTCGAGGAAAATATATTCCAGTAAAGATTTCAAACTCTGATGTAATATCGGTGCAGCAGGGCAAGCACGATGATATATGCACACTTAGGTTCTCATTGTTCAATCCTGAGCTGCTGGAGTATTTTTGTACATTTTGTCAAGATTTGCTTGACTCTACTGTTGATGTCAAGAATGATGAGAACGCTTATAAGACACTCTGCTCAAGATACTTCTCATGGAAGAAACTCTTCCGCCCGAATCAAGGTGGCATGAATGACACTGAGGTTATGGGGCTGATAGGGGAATTGCTCTTCATGCAGGATTATATGATTCCTAATTGGGGCATAGAAAAGGCTCTTGATAGCTGGATGGGGCCTGAGAAGACTCATAAGGATTACTCCACAGAGAACATTTGGTATGAAATCAAAGCAGTGAGTGCAGGGAAAGAATCAGTGAGGATTTCCTCTTTGGAGCAGCTTGACGGCGACGAAGAGGGTTACTTGGCTGTATACTGTCTTGAAAAGATGAGTCCTGCATTTAGTGGAATTAAACTCAACTCGCTTGTCCAGAATTTGTTGGGCAAAATGGGGTCTACTCAGAATCGAGAGACATTCCTTTCTAAGTTGCAGTTGTACAACTACGACTTCTCTACGGAGTATGACAATTATGTGTTCACGAATGTAGGTTTCTCGATGTACAGCGTTGGTGCTGGATTCCCTCGTCTTTGCAGAAAGAATATACAGACAGCAATCAATAAGATTCAATACGAGATCTTTCTTTCAGAATTGGAAGGTTTCAAATTATAATATCCTAAGTATATGGAAATAGAGAAATTTAGGGAGCAGTTTATCGACCAGCTACGTTTTGATGCCGACCATAATGGGACTGAACCGGAGGTGCAGTTCTTGAACAAAATGCTCGAAGACTTGGAGTCAATAGGGGAGTTGAACGATCCTGTGCCAATGTCTGTTGAGATGAACGGCAGACGAAATCGTAAAATGGCCTTCGATGCCTATGCTTACGATGAAGCAGACAGTGCGCTCATCTTGATAGCTTGCGACTTCAACAACGAACGCGATACGGTCAAGACCCTAACCAATGGCCGTATAAATGAGCTATATTCCCACATGCTCTATTTCCTTGACGAAGCACTCAATGGAAAAATAAGTGATTACTGCGATGATTCCAATCCGGCGATTATAGTCGCTAAAGAGTTTCGCAAGAGGGTTGGCAAGAGTATGCTTGATACGGAGATTCTTCGTTTCAAATTCTACATCCTGTCAGATTCTGTTCTCAGTAAACAAGTTAAAAGTATTGCTCAGGAAGATTTTGAAGGCCGTCCTGTGGAATTGAATATTTGGACACTCGAACGAATATTCCAGACATTCCAGTCTGACGCCAGTGAAATAGTTGAGTTTGATACGGCAGAGTTTGGTTGCGACGGTATTCAATATCTTAAGGCAGACCTTGGTGACGAGAGCGAGTATGACGCATACATGGGAATCGTCCCAGGTAAATTCCTTGCAGATATTTACCTGAAATATGGCAGCAAGTTATTGCAAGGCAATGTTCGGGCTTTCCTCAGTGTCCGAGGAAAGGTGAATAAAGGAATCAGAAAGACTATCATAGAAAGTCCTCAAAACTTCTTTACCTACAACAACGGAATTGCTATAGTTGCACGTTCTGTCGGATTCTCGGAGGATGGAAGCCGCATAACTCACTTCAAAGACTTGCAGATCATAAATGGCGGTCAGACAACAGCATCCCTTGCAAATGCCATCATTAGGAAGGAGGATAAGAAGGGTATGGGAAATCTATTTGTTCCTATGAAGCTGACTGTCCTTAATGTGGAGAACGATATGTCGGAAGAAGAGGTAGAGCGATATAATGAAATAACGAAAACAATTTCACGTTGTGCCAACTGCCAGAACCCTGTATCTGATGCCGACTTCTTCTCCAATCATCCTTTCCATGTCATGATGGAGAACCTGTCCCGCAAAGTCATGGCACCACCTGCGGCCGGTAAACCATACCAGACAATATGGTTCTACGAAAGGTCAAGAGGTAAGTGGGAACAGGAACAGATGAAACTTACAGATGCTAAACGAAAGACCTTCTGTGAACAACATCCAAAGAACCAAGTCATCAAAAAGGAGAAGCTTGCCAAGTGCTGGAATACTATTTTGATGAACCCTCATCAGGTATGTCAGAGTTCTGCAATCAACTTCAGCAGGTTCGCTGATTATGTTGAGGACATTTATGAGAAATCAAAAGAGAGCATCAATGAGGAATTTTTCAAGAAAGGCGTATGTTCTGTTATCATTTTCGATGAGCTTGATACATTGGTAAATAAGTCTGACTGGTACCCTAAAGGTGGTAACAAGGCGCAGATTGTTCCTTATGCAATAGCCAAACTCATTTCTCTCATTCCATCGGATGCGGACCTTGATTGGCGTACAATATGGAACAAGCAAACCATGTATCCGGCTCTCGCCAATGAACTTTTGAAGCTTGCATATGAAGCTCATAACTTCTTGCTTGACGAAGCTAAAGGTGGTATTGTCCGTACAATATCAAGAACTCAGGCCGTTTGGGGCAACTTTAAGAAGTATAAATACACTCTCAGTGATACCTTCATAAAGTCTCTCATATCCAAAGAAGAAACCAGAGCTGTTGAGGCAGCAGCAAAGCGTGAACATAAATTCAATGCAAAACTTGAAGCCGGTGTAGAGATAGTGAAACTTGGTGCAGCATATTGGATGAAGTTCTACAACGATATGACCAAGGCAAACATTCTTTCGTATGGGGATCTTGATTTTATCAAATCAATTGCTTCCGTTGTGGCTAAGTACAATATTCCAACGCCGAGGCAGTGCGACCGCCTTGTAAAGATTGTCAATCTGGCAGAAGACAAAGGTTATGTTATGCCGTAAATCTCAACAGAATGAATCCATACCAGTATAAATGCTCAATAAAACAGTTGTTCTCTATAGATGATGACACCATCATAGGACAATTGACACAAAACAACTCATTTGACACTAATCGTAAGACCGTTGAGTCGTGGCTGAGCGAAATTAGTACTTTACGGACGGCTCTCAGAGATTTTTCTAATGAGGATGGCTTTGTCGCGTTTGAATATACTATTCCTCGCGTTGATGGCAGGATAGATTGTGTTGTGGGTTTGCGAGGGCTTGTTTTTGTTTTGGAGTTCAAAACCGGTTCAAGCCAAGACGATAATGTCGATAAGGCTCAACTTGAACAATATGTGACTGACTTGAAAAACTTCCATTATGAATCGTATGATACGCCTCTCGTGCCTATGTGGGTTGTGCCAGATGCAGAACTTTCTGTGCCAAGAGTGTTAAAACCGAGCGTAAAGGAGAAAGTTTTTCCGTTAGTGACTGTCAGCAAAGAGACTATTTCGGAAACTATAAAAAAGGTTCTTAAAGTGGACTTGGGTAACTTGGAGGCAATCTATACAGATAACTGGTTGCTAAGCCCATACTGTCCAACATCCAATATCATAGAAGCAGCTCGAAAGCTATATGCTGAACACGAGGTTGAGGATATAAACATATCTGGTGCAAAAGGAGAAGACTTACTTAGGACAACTGACGCGCTGATGAATTTAATTTCCAAAGCAAGAGAGCAGAAGGAAAAGTATCTATGCCTTGTAACTGGTGTGCCTGGTGCTGGAAAAACACTGATTGGCTTGACGGTCGCAACTCGTTATAAGGCCGAAGATAGACATGATAATCGCTCTGTCTACCTATCTGGGAATAGACCATTGGTTATGGTATTACAAGAAGCTCTTACTCGTGATGCTGTACAACGGAAAAAGGATAAACTTGAGTCTGAATTGGCCTCAATCATTGACAAAGCAGAGCGTAAGGCTTATAAGAAAGTCAATAAAGTGACGAAAGCCGAAACAGAATCTGAAATCAAGCAATTTATTCAACTGATTCCCAACTGGCGTTCAGAGTACTTAAAGGGAATCTGTGTGTCTGGTCAAGGTGAGGATGTGAGTTTGATTAAAGACACCTCGTATCGTTATAAAGGCACGGGCGATTGGTATGTGCCTTATGACCATGTGTCGATATATGATGAAGCTCAACGTGCTTGGGAGGCAAAAGAAAATTCCAAATATGTTCGCCAGAAAGAAAGTCACTTGAAAAACTTTCCGGAGTGGTCTGAACCTCGTTTTCTTCTTTCCTGCATGGACCGACATGATGATTGGGCGGTCTATATCTGTTTAATCGGCAATGGTCAAGACATCAATCATGGAGAGGCGGGAACGGTTGAGTGGATGCGATCAATTAAGCATTTCAGGAACTGGAAAGTATATGCCCCTCATGACATACTCAATGATGCGAATGTCGCTGCGGAAGTGGGTGGGGTAGATGTTAATTATGATGATTGCCTCCACCTCTCAACGGATTTGCGTTCAATTAGAGCCGACAATCTCGCCAAGTTTGTAGACTGCTTGTTGAATATCGAAACAGAAGAAGCTCGGAATATTCTTACACAGCTTGATAAGTACCCTATACGCCTTACACGAGACCTTCAACAGGCAAAGAACTGGATAAAGTCAAATGCTCGTAGCACAGAACGCTTTGGCGCTCTTGCCTCGTCTAAAGGACAGCGATTGAAGCCTGATGCGCTTGTGCTTCTGCCTACAAATGCCGACAAAAAAACAGTTGTTCATTGGTTTCTCGGAGATAGGAAACTCGTTACATCTTCTTATTACATGGAAGATGTTGCTACAGAATTTCAAGTTCAAGGATTGGAGATAGATTGGGCTCTGGTGGCTTGGGATGCTGATATGCGTTATAATAATGGTTGCTGGAGCCAACATCGTTTTAATGGGGGTAAGTGGCAGAATATCAATAAAGAAGATATAAGGCGCTATCAAGTTAACGCCTACCGTGTGATTCTAACTCGTGCTCGTCGAGGAATGGTTATTTATGTTCCTACAGGCTCAGATGAGGATCATACACGTAATAGAAAGTTCTACGATGGAACTTATGCTTATTTAAAATCATTGGGAATAAAGGAATTGTAGTTGTTGAAAGATGCCCGGCCACGAACTTCTATTCCAATACCATTGCATCGCGTATAGCGATACGCCTCCCGAGGGAATGACCCGCAGGGAGCATGAGAACCTGCGTGATTGCTTCGAGCTTATTTCTGGACGTGGATACGACTATCCTGTACCGGAGGATGAGTTTATCCGCGCTCTCGAATATGCCCATCCTCGTGGCTTGCATATCGAGGCAGTGCCGGAGAAGGAAACGATGGGTAGGCTTGATGGCTGGGTATATCACTTTGAGTTCAGCGAAATCCGTCGCAAGGCTCTTCGCATGGTAAAGCGCCGCCCTCAATTCAACTTCGATTCCGCTGAATATGTCGGCATCGCCGATGGCTGCTATATATACGAACCATTCAGCACCGAAGACTACATCCCGGACATAAACCCAAGCAAGACAGGCCTCGCGCACTACATCCTCATACCATTGGACGGCTCACGTCCTCGCTGGGAAACCTCCCTTGACTTCAGCAAATACGACCGCGCCCGCCGCAACCGCTTCGGTTGTCGTTGTTGATTGCGATGCACCAAATGCTATATTGAGACAATCCACTCTGACAGTAGCTTCGCGAGTTGATATGCAAAAACGGCTCCAAATGCGCTTCAAAGGCACATCTGAGTCGTTTTACTCTGACAGTACTCTGACAGTTACTTCGCCATTTCTCGCGATATGAACTTTCTGCTCCTGTCGTTTTCAGACACAGATGTCGGCAGAATGCAGTAGCTGTCGATGAGCGGCTGGATGAACTTTGCCATATTGTAGCTGTGGTAGCTCTTGCCGAGGAATTCAAGAATCTCGCGGCTGCTCTTGGGCGTCGAGCAGAACGCCATTATCTTGCGGGCATTCTCGTCCGGCTCAATGAAAGCCTTATGTATGCCTATTGTGGCAAGGAAGTAGCTCTTGTTCTCATCCGTCTCGAACTTTGGCATCGGCGAACCATTCTGGCGAAGAGCCTTGTAGATTTTAGGAAATCCGGTCGAACGGCCTTCCGTCAGATGCAGTTCCTTGAAGAAATCGCCTATGCGACGGTTGCGGTAGAAGCGGTTGACAATCCTCTCCTTGCTTAGGTCCTCCGCCCCGATTGGAGGCATAGGACCCTCAAAGCTCAAGACTTCGATGCTGGCAGGGTTGATGCGGATTTCGATAGGATTTTCCACATCGTAGGACTTATGGAAAGCGGCGTTGCAGATTACCTCTTCAAGAGCGTCGTAAGGGTAGTTGAATACACGCAGAGCCTCCTCGCGCCCAGCGATCTTGAAGACACGCTCCGCCAAGACCTGCTCCTTCAGATAGGACAGGACACCTTTGACCTGCTTGTGCAGCGGGCCGTCGAATACCTTTTCCGTGAATCGGTCGCCAGCCTCGTCGAGGAAATGAACCACCTCGATTCTGGCACAAGGAATATACTTGTCGGGCTTTTCATTGAAGAAAAGCAGTCCGACATTCCTCGGCTTGACATATTCCGTAGTGCCGCCTGTAATGTGCATCTGGGCGCAGAGTTCTTCAAAAGGAATGGTAAGCGAGTCGCTTTCGAGCTTGCTCCTGACATCGTGCAGATATTCCCTTACGAGGCCGAGGTTAAGATCGGCAACATCCGCAGTGTGATTGATTCTGTCGTCAAACGGAATCTTGGCCGCGAGGGAGAATAAAGTGTTCTGCTCTATGTTGTTAGCCTTGACGGATTTAGAACCCCTGCGGACAAAGTAGTACTTTGGAGCCTTGTCTCCAAGCGTTGACGGAGCTTTATACGGACGCTCGCTGCCGCCAGGCACCCAAATCACAAGAATGTCCTTATCCTGATAAACCTCCGGGCAAGGCACAACCTGAATATACGGCTCGCATCTATGACAGATGTTCAGCAGTTCCTTTTGAATGTTATCCAGATGTTTGATATTGATGCCCTCGGGCGGAAGAATGGGCGTGCCGTTATCTTCATCAACGCCGACAACGACATAGCCGCCGCCCCAGTTATTGATGTCATTTGCGAAAGCGCAGATGGTATGAACAATATCTTCCGGATTCCAGCCTTTCTTGAACTCAATCCTTTCCCACTCGACGCTGTGACCGCCAAGAAGCTGCTCGATATTTATAGGTAGTGCCATATTCTATATCTTTTTTGCAAAGTTACACATTATTATTAGTAAAACACTTTAGGATACGAAAGTTTATTCCTATTTTTGCACAATTCACTAAAAAACGTGCAATGATTAAAGAGAATTTCATTAAACTATACGAAAATAGTTTTCGTGAGAATTGGGATTTACCTTGTTATACTGATTACGGAGAAAATACCCAATATACGTATGGTCAGGTAGCCGAAGAAATCGCCCGTTTACACTTGTTATTCAAGCATTGTAGCCTTCGCAGAGGAGATAAGATATCAGTTATCGGCAAAAATAATGCGCATTGGTGCATCGCCTATATGGCAACGATCACATACGGAGCGATCATTGTCCCTATCCTTCAAGATTTTACGCCTAATGACGTTCATCATATCGTCAATCATTCCGAATCTGTCTTCCTGTTCACAAGCGACAGCATTTGGGATAACCTGGAAGAAGAGAAATTGCAGGGACTAAGGGGAGTCTTCTCACTGACCGACTTCCGTTGCCTGCACCAGAGGGACGGAGAAACAGTACAGAAATTCCTGAAGCATATCGATCAGTACATGACAGATACTTATCCAAAGGGATTCCGGAAAGAAGATGTGCTCTACACCACCCTGTCCAACGATAAGG
>OHLN01000197.1_pt1 | contig 37502 bp, 34 predicted proteins | sample 1569071 | NCBI WGS metagenome assembly OHLN01 (sample SAMEA3879594, study PRJEB24766) | human gut metagenome | biome: human-associated habitat; feature: feces | place: USA | collected 1985/1987
AAAACAGCAGATAAATGACAATATTTGTATTTTAAATAATCGAATTATAACCATATAAATAATATTTGTAGGATTAACAGGAAAATATAGTAACTTTTCTATCTGTGAATTTACACATAGTTGTTCTGGAATTCGATACAAAGCTACAAGAACAGATATGCAAATCAAACTACAAACAGCCACTACTAAAGCATTTTGTATTGGCTGTCCTAGATAATCCACATAAAAATACCAAAACAAAACACCTAGATACAGTCCAATTAAAGTTAATGTACATTTGACAAAATATGATTTTTTTCTTCCAAATAGAATGATGTTAAGTGTTTTTTTCATTGGTCTTATCCTTTACTATATCAAAGTAATATAATATATGGTACTTCCAATGAGAAGTAATCCCATGATAATACTATTTAATGATGATAACTTTTTTTGCTTGATAAAAGTAAAATTCAGTACCAAAGAAATAACAGGAACAAGCCATATTCCCAAAATACTAGGGATAGGATAATAGGTATCTCCATTATGCAAAATATTTATCTTCTCCGGTAAGAAAAATAACATAATTGCGGAAACCAAAAACATAAGAATAACAATAATAAAATTGATTTTAGCATACTTTTCATTATTCTCAGTAAAATTTTCTCCTAAGACATCTTTTAATATTTTTTTAATCATAGTTCACTCTCCTAATTTGTTTTTTTTTGTTTGATAAAAGAATAAATTGTAGGAATTCCAACCCAAATAACAAGCCCAATGAACAAAACCAACTCTGATTGCTCTGTTATAAAATATAAAATCAACATAATGAAAACTAATGGAAATGTAATATATCCTAATAATCTATTCGCAATTTTCCATGTCTTTTCATCTGTCGTTGTCCAAGGTAATCGTAATCCCATATACTTATTTAAAGGAAGTTTTGTTGAAACATTTCCAGTAAAAAGCATAATGGTAACCACAAAAATAAATGATGTTGGAATGTTGACGATGAAATCATTATCTATTAGCGGAACAAAATATAGTGCAACTGCCAATATTACCGTCAATCTATTCATACGACGCATTGTTTTCACTTTTGGATTATCTTTAGATAAATTTGTAATAACTGCCATTCTCGTTTGCGCAACACCCATTAAACTAATCAAACCTGCTCCTATAAGGAAATTAACATTGCTTAAATTTTTGAAAAAGGCGATCAGAAGTGCTGTGATAGATAACCCAAATATACATATATCTAAAATAAAAATTGATTTCTTCATTTCTAAATCACTCCTTTTTTCCAAAAATAGACATAAATCCAGACAATGCTTGTTGAAGTACTGTTACATTGATTGAATAAATGACAAAGTTTCCTTGCTTTTCTGAACTAACTAACTCTGCTTCTCGTAAGATATTCAGATGTTTTGTTAAAGCAGGTTTCGATATGTCAAAATGTTCCGCTATTTCTCCAGCACTTAAATCTTTCTCATTCAATAGTTTCAAAATTTCTCGTCTAGTTGGGTCACTAATAGCTTTAAAAACACTTCCCACACTCACACCCCTTTCATTTAATCAAAAAGTTAATTAACCTTACGGTTAAATACTAAGCTAAGAAATGCTTCTTGTCAATAATTTTTAAAAATTATTTTCATAAAAAGACTTGCATACTACTATGCTCATGCGTCCATAGATACCGCAAAATCAGAGGTTCAGCGTCTAATCGCATAAGAAGTATTTACCACGATTTTAACCACGCTTGATAGCGAAAATATAAGAAGATAGACCTAGATATGTGAGGTTTACCACAAAAGCAAAATGCCCGTAGAGCCGATAAAATAAGGCTTTGCGGACATTTAAGAAGATATAAAAAGATAGTCAAAAAGACATATATAATTTTAATTAAATAAACGATACTGTCTCTGTTAATGCTTTTCTGCTGTTATGATTAGGGAGAGGAGTAGTTGTTTTGTCAGCAACACCAATATCAAGAAGCATTAATATTTCCTCATCTTCTGGTAAATTAAAAGCTTTTGCCAGTTCATCAGGATTAAAGAAGTTAATCCAGCAGCTGTCAACACCTTCATTGTATGCAGCTAACATAAGATGGGTTGCAACGATAGTTGCGTCTTCTATTCCAGAGTTTCTTTTATCTCCTAGGTAAGTGAACACATTATTTTTATTATAAGCAACAATTAGGACTGTAGGTGCGTTATATCGGCAAGGCGTTAATTTATCAATAGTCTCTAATGCACTTTCAGATTGTACAACATATATATGCTGTTCCTGAAGATTCTTTGCTGTAGGCGCTACTCTTCCAGCTTCCAAGATAGCATCTAATTTATCTTTTCCTATTTGTTCGCTGCTAAATTTTTTACATGAATATCTGTTTTTAATTACATCTGAAAATTCCATAAATAACCCTTCCTTTCAGTGAATTTTATCTACGCTAATTATATCACTTATACAATAAAATCCCGCACTGTAATTATATTAAGAAATCATCATCTATCATTTGTTTATATTCTGAAAAGTCACCATCATTAAAATTATATCTGTATCTTACATCTTCATCGTCTACCACGCATCGAAGTATCATTGTATCATCTTCTATGTACAGATAATTTTCCGGATTCAAATAATTCTGTTTTAAAATTGCCTCAGATAAACGATATGCAATTACTGTTGAAACTTCAAAAATCTCTGAATTGGCTCCTTCTATTTCTGCTTATCATTCTTAATACTGTTTTATTTATCATGTCTTATTATCCTCCTTAAATCTTTTTCATCCAGTTATTCAGCCATTCTTCTGTGTTATTAATGTGCATGCCAACAATAATCACATATCCATATTTTTTCCCATATCATGAAGATACTGTACACAATATTTATACAACTCCTGACTCATGCTTTTGTATGTGGTGTATCTGCTCTGCAAAAGCCTGAAATGTTCTATTAGAATAACATTATATTTATTATGCCCTTTGTCATCTGATAAAAGTTCAACATCTCTATCATCTATAGCTTTAAAATGAATATTATCACATTGTGACTTAAATAATTTTAGAGCCTCATCACATATTTCATCAAAACTTCTTTCATCATTTTCTTTATCAGATGAAAAAACCTGTTCATACATATGTGTTTCTGTTCTTTGTAATATATTGTTATGCACATCCTTACCAACCTGCCTATGAAAAATACTTATAATACCGTTAAAGCCTCTGACATAAATAATCTTTTAGCTAAGTCAGAAAAGAAAGAAAATGAACTTGTCATTCCTACTTTTCTGCAGTCAAGAATGAAAAAATAGGGGGGTCCCCTATTTTTCCATTCTCTAACCTGCTTTAATTTTCAACATTTCCCAGCTCTGCCCGAAACATCAGTCTTCTCGTTCCCCTGATATTCTCAAACTGGATTTCATATGTCTGTGTAACCTTATCTACCTTAACAATCTCGCCAGTTCCAAATACCTTATGTCTGACTTTATCTCCAACCTCGAATACAACCTTTGGCAGCATCTGCTCAGTCACACCTCTGATTAATACTCTGCTGTTGTTGATACAGTCAAGAAGATTAGTATCAATGTCACTTAAGAATGCTGATGGTCTTGCAGCGAAACGGCCATCTTTCTTTCTATAAGTGCTGAGGTAAAGCATATTCTTCGCCCTTGTCATCGCAACATACAATAATCTTCTTTCCTCTTCATATTCGTCTTCATTACGAAGCCTGCTGCTTGGAAACTGTCCTTCAACGAGTCCTGGTACAAATACTGTATCAAACTCAAGCCCTTTTGCTGTATGAATTGTCATTACTTTTACAACATTATACTCTCCGTCCTCATCTTGCGCTGAAAATAATGCAAAATGGCTTAACAGATCAGCCAGCTCAACCTTCTCCTGATTATCTTCCTCCAATGCCGTAATAGTCCTGATAAGCTCTGACACATTGTCAAGTCTGGTCTGGTCGATATCCTGCTCCAATGCCTGACGATATCCCATATCAAGACATTTGTTTACTATATCAGTACAGGTATAAGCAACATATGTATCATGCAATTCACTGATTGCATTGTAATATTCTATAACATTTTTCTGTGTTATATCGCCATCGTCAATCTGCTTTCCAAGTGCCTTGAAAAGACTGCAGTTGTTCTGTGCTGCTGCATTTTTAAGCTTCTCAACAGACTTCTTACCAAAGCCCCTTCTCGGTCTGGATATAGTATACAACAAATCCATGTCCGTAAGGCTGTACACCATTCTCATGTATGAAAGCACCGTTCTTATCTCTTCGCTTTCATAGAATTTCGCACCGCTTAGTATCTTGTAAGGAACTTTTCTTTTTATAAATGCTTCCTCTAACGACCTTGTCTGTGAAGCAGCCCGCACCAGTATAGTATGGTCGCTGTACTTCATGTTCTTAGCGACATTATTAAGAATAGTATCCGCTATCCACAAAGACTCATTCTCCTCGGTGTCAGGTGCATTAAACACCGGCTTATTGCCATCTGGTCTGTTAGAAATCATCTGCTTTTCAAGCCTGTTCTGATTAGCTGATATAAGGGATTTCGCTGCATTTACAATCTGAGGAGTGCTTCTGAAATTCTCAGTAAGTGAATAATCCTGCACATTTTCATGTGTCCTGTCAAAATTAATCATGTACTCAGGGTCAGAACCACGCCATGTATATATATTCTGGTCGTCATCACCTACCACAAACAGATTCTGATACAATCCACTTAGAATGTGAAGCAGCATGTCCTGTTTCATATTGACATCCTGATACTCGTCGCACAGTACATACTGGCACTTTTCCTGCCAGCGAATCCGCACATCTTCATTCCTGTTTAAAATATATAAAGTGAAATTAATAAGGTCTTCAAAGTCCAGAGCATAATTGTCACACTGTCTCTTAAGATAATTATAGAAAACCTTTTTATCCACATTTTTCTCGCTGGAAGCCCTTCTTTTAAGCTCTGTCTTATCAACGCCTGCCATAAGCTCAACATAGGACATATCCTGCTTGGTTATGTCTATATCACTCATTATCTTCTTCGCAGTATTGTCCTTGAGCGATATTCCCATATCCTCTGCCACGTCCTTAATCATCTCCAGCTCTGCCTTCTTATCAAGAATCGTGAATGTCTTGGGAAATGTCAGCCTGTGAATCTCCTCTTTAAGAAACATGTTACAATATCCGTGAAATGTTCCTGTAAAACAGTTGGCGTTATCACCAACAATATTCCTTAATCTGTGCTTCATCTGCGAAGCCGCCTTGTTTGTAAATGTAAGCGCCACAATAGATGATGGCTCAACAAACAGTTCTGTTATAAGATATGCTATTCTATATATAAGTACAAATGTTTTTCCCGAACCTGGAACTGACGCAACCCTTATGTTGCCTTCTGTCTGTGTTATTGCCTCTGTCTGTTCCTTCGTTGCTCTTTCTGGTATGTTCATAGTCCTCTTTACCTGTAAATATTTAGTATACCTTTGGTATCTCTCCATCAATTCCATACATTTGTTTAAATGTATCTATATCCACGGCCTGCTTAATCAGCATTATCTCCTCTATCTTACCGGTATGGATATCCTGAAATCCCGCAACCTGCTCCCCTGTGCATATGCTTGTTTTCAGTACGGGTTTCTTATTCATTTTATCATAGGATTGTGTGTGTTTCTTTTTAAATATGCTCATCATTTACAACTCCAAAGCCTGCCTGCTTGTATTGTGCTGCTTTCATCATTTTATCTATTAGCTTTCTTGCTCCAGTTCTAGATTTATAATCATTATATAAATTTTGCGACAGCATCAAGCTCTTTTCTCTTAGGTCTTTCAGGTGGCTCTTGTCCCCTGTGGCCGACAGCAATAACAGACACAACATTTTCACTGTCTGGAATATTAAGCAATTCTCTTAACGCCTCACCATCTCTAATACCCATTACCAGAGTATCAAGCCCCAGTTCAGCAGCTTTAAGAAGCAGATTACCATTCTGCAGACCAAGGTCATAATAGCCCCAGCCGTCACCAGCTTCATTAACCGGGCTGCCTGTATTCTTATCGAAACCAACCATTCCCTTTACAAATGTTGTGACTATATATGCACCTGCTCCGTCTGAATTAGCCTGATTGAATTCCGGAAGACATTTTTCTCTAAGTTCTTTTACCGCATTTTCAGATAAAACACAGTAATATCTTGATGTCTGCAGATTCTTCCATGAAGGTGCATATGATGCTGCCTTAATAAGTTCCTCAAGCTGCTCCTTAGTAACCTTTCGCTCGGGATTATAATTTCTTATGCTTCTTCTTTTCTCCATTACTGCCTGTAATTCCATATGTATACCTCTTTTCTCTGATTATAGTTACCAATGTTTCCGCCCAATATGCATAGTCTGGTAATTCCGCTGTGCTAATCATTTAAGCCGCGGCATTAGCATTTATCGTATCAATAACCTTCTTTATTCCCATCCACACTGTCATATCTGTAAAGATATCTACTATACTTCCATAATCAGTAAATGGAGATTCCTGCAATACTGAAAAATCTTTCATCATTCCGTTATGGACAATATATTCTACTATCTGATTTACAAAATATATCTGCCTGCTATCAAGATTAGTATTTGTCAGATATTCTGAAAATGCTTCTTTTGCTGCATTCATATCCAGCCCAACAATCTCACGGACAAATTCACCCAGAGGTTTAGTTCCAACCTCATGCTCATAATCGGTCTTTGTTCCAACTTCTTCCCACAGGATATTCTCTAATGCCTTCACATCGTCTGATGTCAGCGGCTTGTTGGACCTAAGCTTTGCAATAACAATATTATCCTGATGCTGTCTGATATAATATTCAGCCTTAGCTTTGTAATTCTTTAACTCATCATTCTCTAACTCTGACTCTTTCCATTCTGTTGAGAGTAACTCATCTGTGAAATTAGTCTGATATTTCTGTACAGGTCCACGAGGCAGATATTTCATTAATGAACGAAGTCTTTGTCTGATTTCTTCAAAATCATTAATATCTGCATTATCAACATAATCAGTATTAAGAATTTTATTAATAATATCTGACTGTGCCTGAATCTCCGGAATATTGGCTACGCCTGCAACGCCTGCTGTCTTCTTTAATAAGTCATTGCGTGCTCTTGAATATTTATTCCCTAACAAATTTGCCAGTTCAATACCATACATGAGTGCATCAAATCTGACTGCACTCGCCTCGTCTTCTTCTGGTAATATAAGAGGTGCAACCTCCTCTCTTACAATTAAAGTATCCTCATATGTAAGTGTCTGATAATTAGATTCTACTGAATATAATTCAACATATTTTAAATGTTGTTTTACCGCAAAATTATCTCTCGGAAGCTCTTTTACTTTCTCACTCATCTGTTTTACTAATGCATTTCTATACATTATAAGTCTGTCATTCTGATACTTAATATCCTGAAGTTTATATGATATTTCGAATTTCAGATTAAATACTGCGCCCTGAAGTGCGATCATATTAGCTGTAGCTTTTCCTTTATTCATACGGAAAAATTCGAAATTACCACAGAAGTCAAATATATAAAACTTATCCTTATCTTCTCCATCCAAAAGGCCGGGACAAAGTCTTGTACCTCTTCCTATCATCTGCCAGAATTTGGCTTTACTCATAACCTTCTTAAAGAACACAAGATTAACTACCTCTGGAACATCTATTCCTGTATCAAGCATATCAACAGATATCGCTATTTGCGGCATTTTCTTTGCATCAGAAAATTCATCAATTGCACTCTGTGCATAAGTCATATAATTATCAATAACCTTTGCATAATCTGGTAAATGTGGATATTCTTTATTAAATATCTCTAATATCTTCTCTGCATGATCATGATTCTTTGCAAATATAATTGTCTTTCCAAGCTTCTGTCCATAGTCAATCTTAATGCCCTCAGTCATTAAGACATTTAACACCTTTTTAATTGTATCTTCGTTAAATATCCATGTATTCAAAGCTGATGAACCAATTGCCTCCGGCAGCCTTCCATTCTCATCTTCAAATGTTTCCTCATATTCTTCTCTGTCTTCCTCTGACAATTCATCATATACAATTCCCTGCTCAATGAATTTTAACTTAGATTCAACCGAAACATAATCTACAAGATAACCATCTTTAACTGCCTGTGCCAAATCATATCCATATGTAGGTACTCCTTTTTCCAACTCAAATACTTCATAAGTATTTTTATCAATTTCATCTTTAGGCGTGGCCGTAAGACCTACAAGCGGAGCATCAAAATATGTAAAAATGTCTTTATATTTATTATAAATTGACCTGTGTGCTTCATCACATATAACAAGATCAAAATGCCCGCATGTAAACAGCTTGCCATTATCATCATTAATTGTGTCTATACAATTAATCATTGTCTGATATGTAGAAAATACACAATGTGCGGAATAATTATCTTTCTCCTCTACAAGATTAGTGCATGACAGATTAGGAAGCATATTTACAAAGCTTCTCTTTGCCTGTGTTACTAATGAATTTCTATCTGCAAGAAAAAGAATATTCTTAACCCATCCTGCTTTTAATAAAACATCACACAATGCAATTACTGTTCTTGTTTTTCCTGAACCTGTTGCCATAACAAGCAGAGCCTTCCGGCGGTTCTTTTCATCAAAACTATTACATACTGCTTTAATTGCTGATTCCTGATAATATCGCCCAGCAATATTCTTATCTATAGTTATGTGTTTAAGACTTGTCCTCATGGTCAACAGATTGAACCACTTCTCCAAGTCTCTTTTTGAATAAATAACTGAACATTTTCTTTCCGGATACTGTCCATCAATAATATGTGTTTCAAAACCATTTGTGAGGAAAATCACTGGCCTTCTTTTATATTTTCTCTCCAATATATCTGCATATAATTTAGCCTGCTGGCGTCCTTTCGAAACATCTACACAGGTTCTCTTAGCCTCAATAACAGCCAGTGGACGGTGCATGTCATCATAGAAAACATAATCTGCATATCCAGTCTCTGATTTATTAGGCATTCCATCAAGTTCAACTTCATTAAGCCAGTCTTTGCCCTCTGTCCATCCAGCATCAACAAGCATAGCATCAATATACAACTTTCTTGTCTTATATTCAGATAAATCCAGTGGCTTAGGCACATATGTCTGTTGCTGCTCACGCCTGCGTGCAGACAATTCTTCTTTAAGTGAAGCATTTTCTTCTATTAACTTCTTAAGGTCAACTTCCTGCTGTGCAGTCTTTTCCTGTACCTTGGCAAGTTCTTCATTAATAGTATCAGTTGCTGCTTTTGAATTCTTAACTTTTTCTATTCTTGCATTAATCAGATTCTTGTCAAATGTGTGTTCCTCATATCCAGCAGAATAACAACATGCCATAAAATCCATAAATATAAACAGATTTTCAAGACAAAGCATGGCTTCATCTCTTCCTAACTTCTTGGTACCATGTGCTACGTTATTCCCGCATCTGCGGATATACTCCATTCTTCTTAATATATCCGAACCCACTATCTGTCTGTATTCATCCGTATTCATCAGACTATACAGATTATCCTGATAAGGCATCTCCAAGGCAGAGTCAACTGAATACATCCACTTTATTGCAAACTCCATTGCCCTTCGGCTGTTAATAATACTAGCCTCCGGATCCATAAGAATTATTCTCTCGGCAGAAATAGCCACATTTGCAAAGCCTGAAAACTTAGGTTCTTTTTTTAGATAATCAAAATTAGTAACCATTCCTTATCCCCCTGACACGTTCTATTTATTGCATTATATCATAATATAAACTCAATGAAACGCAAAAATCTGCTTTCTGGAATTATAGCTGTTTGGTTGAAATCCTGTTTGAATGAATTTTTTGCTTAAAATTTTGTTGGTTTCCTATAAATTAAGAAATATCTTTTTCCTTATAGGCTTATTCTGACTTTTTTCTCATGTATCATCATATTTTCTAATAAAAATTCCTATAAATCACCTTAATATTTTCATTTTATATGTTTATCATCGACTATCATCATAGTCAAGTGCTGCTTTCGTCCTATAAATATTTTAAAAATACGACTACTTATAGGTATCACGATGTTATTGTTTTCCCAAAATTCCGTGTGAAATGGCTTCAAAAGGATTTCATGAATTTTGATTTGTCGACTTGTTTTATGAAATCATAGAACTCTCTCTGCTTTTCTATTGGTGGAAGAATTATATTCGACTTAAGTATTCCATCTTGACCAATAGTTGTCATTGTCGCAGTTTTTGACTGCGCAATCACTTGATTTCTAAAGAAATCCATCGTTGATAATGTCTGCATAAATTCTGGAACGCATTTATCTAAATCCAATGGCAACCTTATCACATGACATTCAAATAAAACTCTATCGTGCACGCCCTCTGGCACTATAGAAGCTTTTCCAATCCCTTCGGCTACTAATGAAGATCTACAAAATAGCATATCACCATATTTAACTTCATATTTCTCAATATCTTTTAAATCCGCATTAGTCTTAGGAAGCTCATCAACCTTTGAATACATACGATTAACAATGTTTGCAACTCCTAATACAGAGACATTACCATCATCACAATAATCATCTCTTTTTGAGAAGAATCCGTTTGATACTTTGCCTCCTACAACTTCAAAAATATTAACAATCTTCCATCCAAAAGAATTAATAATTGGATCTCCAAACATCTCGACAAATCGGGCTTTGATGAGGTTGTCTAAAAATTCTAATTCCTGCTTTCTTTTCTCAATCACATCACACACTTTATCTAGAACTGAAATAATATAGTCTTGTTCTTCAAGTTGCGGAATATCAAATACCATCTTTTTAAGCTGATTCATCTTAATACTCTTAAATGTACTTCCAGAACTATTAGAAATTAAATAATCAAGAGTTGATTTCACCCTGAAAATATAATAAAAATATTTTTGTTTTACTATGTTTGTATTTAGGGTAAATGCAAATACAGACTCATTTATATCCCAGCCGATAGGTTCTTCCTCGATAATGAACATATCTCCCATTCTACCAATTGAGGCAAATAAAACATCGCCTTTTTTTATCTGCGAACGTTTATGAATAAGCTTAATTGCCTCATCATCAACAACATCTGTATTATCGTCGATAACCAACGAATTATTTTTAATATTTTTAATTGTTATATAGTTATTATTTCCTTGTCCCAATTTAAAATTTTGTCTTGGATTTAGTCCTGTCCTAGCAAATAATACTACTTCCTCAAATGTTTTCTTCATCCACTTCATCCCTACAAATCCGAATTGACTTAACTTCAAGACATGTATTTCTGATGAGATGTTTTTACATTTGTCTGATTAACCATTGCGTATTGCATTGTTGTATCAATCTGTGAATGTCCAAGTATTTTCTGTACCTGCTCGATTGGCATTCCCTTGTCAATGGCTCTTGTTGCCATTGAACGCCTGAATTTGTGCGGATGTATTCTTTCCAACTCCAACTTTCGTCCGAGCCTCCGGAGTCTCAATTCTACTCCGCTTATCTTCAACCTGTCATGCGGTGCATCTAATGTAACAAATAATGCTTTATTATTATCATGTCGTTCTGCTATGTATTCTTTCAAATGTACCTTTGCCTTTGCGTCAAAATACACCCGCCTTTCTTTATCACCTTTACCATACACAACACATTCGCGACCTTCTAAATCAATATCATCTATATTCAAATTAACAAGTTCGCCTACTCTTATGCCCGTAGAATACAATAAATCTATAATAGCCAAATCTCTTTTTTCTTTACAGTTGTCTCTCAATTTCTCTATTCCCTCATCAGATATTGTATTTTTAACAACTGTTTTTGTTTTAATTTTATGTATCCTTTTCATTGGACTTTTCAAAATATAATCTTCTTCCTCAAGCCATGAAAAGAAACTCGATATATTTCTTCTTACATTATCCACGGTAACATTAGAACAGTTATTGCGTTTCTGATAATTAGCCAGATAATCCCTCATTTCCTCTGTTGTTATCTTTCTTACATTAGTATTTGTCTGCGATAACAAATGTTCCACCGTAGTCTGATAATAACTTATTGTTCGCTCTGAACACCCCTCTATCTGCTTTGCTGCAAGAAACATTTTTAAAAATTCATCATTAGAAATGTTTGTTTTCTCAACTTCATTTTCTGCAAAATTTTTAATAATTACTTCCTGCAATTTCTTCATCTGAGGTATCGTTAAATATTCAGACATTTCATTTAATACTAATACAATTTTCTCTTCCATGTTGGTATCTCCTTATTACTTACCAACATCTCCCCCGCGATTATATATTTTTGTCTACTTTTCTTCAGCCTTAGTTACATTTTCAATCATTCCCGTAACAACTGAATTCAAATTTGCTGCATTCTGATTGGTAATCACTGGATTACCTGTCTCTTTTTCTATTCTCATTCTTGCTTCACCGGCTATTTGCCCACCAGTTTTGGCAACATTCCTGTTTGCTTCCAATCCGTATGGATTCTGTACCTTTGTAAGTTCCGTTGTCGTTGCTTCCGCTAACATATTAAGTGCAAGTTCCAATGTACTCATATTGTCGCGAAGGTTCTCTTTCTTTAATCCTTTATAATTCTTATATTGACGAGTACTCATTCCTGACCATGCTTTGGTCACTTCATCTGTAAGAATTGCATATTCCTTTCCATTCTGTACTCCATGAGCCTGCCATTCATCTGTCAGCTCTTTTCTGGCACGAATTGTCTGTAATCTCTGATTAATCCAATCTGCTGGATAGCCCTTCTTTGCATATGTTTCCAAAGCTCTATTAATTGTCAATTCTGGATCAATTATTTCTTCAATCCTGTCTCTTCCAACCTGTGCTAACCACAGTTTGAAAGGTTCTGCTTTCTTTGATGGAATAGATTGAATTATTCGCAATAACTGTTCTGTATTTGCAACATCTGTTTTATAGCTTTTTCCATCATCTGCCTTCAATTTCAGTTGACTACAATTTGTAGTCAACTGACTACCTTCTTTTTTTAGGCGTGTTTTTAAAACACTCCAATATTTTGCTCCATGTCTCCTATCTGGTTGATTAGTCAAAACACAAACTACATCAACTATTGAAAAATACCATTCCTCATTTTCTTCGTCCCACGCTGTTCTTATTGGCTGATTATCATATAACTGAACTGAATCATTATCCATTAAGTATCCCCCTTTACATATTTATCCAAAATATTTCTGCATTAACGAGTCAAATAATAATTTTGTTTCATCTAATGTCTTTTGTACGGCAACTTTTGATTTGTCGACTTGTTTTACGAATGCTTCAAACTCATTCTGAAGCTCAATTGGTGGTACCATTATTAACACTGCTCTAACATCATTCTTTGTAATAGTCTTAGTTACTGCACCTCTTACATACTGCTGTATTTCTCTCTGTCCATATTCAGAAGTAAGAAGATGATAAAGAAACTTAACATTTATACGATCATCATATCTAAACATAAACGCATTTCTTCCAAGTGATGCTGGCATATCAATTTGTGGCATCAGATATATTTTACCTGCGCTACCAATCTTATTCATGATGATTTCACCACCATAAATTTTTGACTTTGCCAACAATTCATAAGCATTCTCATCAATATACTTAATTGATGTCATATCCCCTGACTCCAAATCTGTAGTTCTAACCATCCAAGCATAATTAGGCTCATCATACATAGTTACTCCACTATCCAGGGTTTTATAGCTACCATTTGAACTGAAATCCGTTAACAGAGTCATATAATCCCCCATCGGAGCTTTTACAAACCCTTTTTCATTATTGACAGGATTCCCAAACATTTCGACAAATCGGGCTTTAATGAGCGCATCTAATGCAAACAATTCATTTTCCCTATGTTTGATAATATCCATTAATTTATCAAGCACTTTCACAATTTCAGACTGCTTATCAGAATCTATTTCTATATTTAAAGTAAACTCTCCAAATTGGCTCTTGTTAATTATCGGTACAACTGGTGCATTTGCCATTCCTATCAATCTTTGTTTATTAAACAATAAGTTATAAGCCAGATATTTTGAATCTATCTTTTCATTGGGAATAATTGCATTAATTTGTTGATTAAACGCATATTCTCCATCCATAGCTATTCCAATCTTTCCTATACTACCAATACATGTCACAAAAATTGCATTCTTTGAAACAACTCTGGCCTTTTTTCTAGCTTCTTCTGAAATATATTCATTAGACTCACTTATCTCATTTACTCCACTATCTGCTATAACATCCGGCTTAATAAAACATATATCTTCTGAATTCCAGAATTCTTCAATCTGTTTACTTGGTGTATTGCCCGTAATAATTTCACCAAGTTCTTTCAACATTAGCTTCATCCACTTCATCCCTACAAATCCGAATTTGTATTACCTTTCTTTATTTTATAACCCCAACAACTTCTCCAACTCGTCCATCTCCGTGCCAATCTGCATCTCAAGTTCACGGATATTAGCCATAATTTCCTCTGTTGGTGGGTATTCAACTGCTACATACTCAACTTCTTTATATTTATTAATACTAAGGTCGTATTCATTATCGACTATATCCTTTTTAGGAACCATAAATGACTTGTCTGTTCTCTTTCTGTCTGCTTCCTTATCAAGATGTCTGAATCTTTCAATAATATCTGGAATATCATTGTCAGATATAGGAGAGCGCTTATCATCAAGACTGAATCCATCTGCTGTCATGTCATAAAACCAGACATTATCAGTTCCACCATGTTCTGTTTTAGTAAATATAAGAATCGCTGTAGATACTCCTGCGTATGGCTTGAAAACTCCGGATGGCATAGAGATTACTGCTTCTAATCTCTGATTCTCTACAATCTCTTTTCTTATAGCTTTATGTGCTGTTGACGAGCCAAATAATACTCCATCAGGTACAATACAAGCACAGCGTCCGCCAACTTTAAGAATACGAAGAAATAATGCCAGGAATAAAAGCTCTGTCTTCTTTGTCTTACATACTTTTAACAAGTCGCCTGATACAGATTCTGCATCAAGACTTCCCTTAAAAGGAGGATTTGCTAACACAAGAGTATATTTATCTTTATCTGTATTCTGATCCGATAAACTATCTCTGTATTCGATAAATGGATTGTCAATTCCATGTGTCATCATGTTCATGGCGCCAATTCTAAGCATTGTCCTGTCCATATCATATCCGTAAAACATATGATTCATATAATGGTCTTTCTTCTGACGGTCAAAGAATATTTCATCTTTTTTCTTCTCTTTGAGATATTCTCCGGAAGCAACCAAGAATCCTGATGTTCCACATGCTGGATCACATATGACTTCATCACTTGATGGATCCATCAACTCAACCATCATCCTGATAATATGTCTTGGAGTTCTGAACTGACCGTTTCGTCCTGACTGTGCGATTTTAGACAAAAGATACTCATACACATCGCCCCTGACATCTGCTGTCTGAACTTCATTCATCATTTTATAAATGTCATCTAAAGAATCAACTACTTTTGACAATACGAGTGGTGTTGGCAGTTTAAATATAGCGTCGTCCATATATTTAGAATAAGCACTATTCTTATCACTGTGTAATGTCTTGATAAATGGGAAAACCCATTCCTGCATTATCGTATACATCTTATCTGCTGGATAATCATGAAATACTGACCATTTCAACTGTGTACCTTCAATTACTCTGTCACCTATCTTCACTTCCTCCGCAAATATGCTCTGATATGGAAGTCCCAGCATCGCACTTTCTTTAGCTCTTGTATTATCTGAATCATCTAAATCATGTATGAACATCAGATAAGTAATCTGTTCAATTACTTCAAGCGGATTAACCAGTCCCCCTGCTGCAAATATATCCCATAATCCATCAATTTTATTCTTTAATTCACCTGTAATCATTCGTCATATCTCCTGTTATTTAATTATTCCATATATATTTGGTGTATCTTCCACCACCAAGTTTGACAATATCACCTTTATCAACCAGATCCGCAAGTGCCCTTTGAACTGTCACCTGACTTATATCTGGACATTTGGCTAATATCTCTGTCTTGGTTATAGGTCCTAGAGTTGCCCTGATAATTTCTTTAACTCTGTCTGGCTTTGACATTCCCTGTGTAGTCAGCAGACTTACTCGCGATGAAAAATCCCTATATGCTGCAACAATAACTCCCAGCATATATTTAACAAATGGCTCATAATCATTCTTGTTCTCATGCCAGCCAGCTGAGCTTAATTGAAGACTTTCATAATATATTTCTTTAGTCTGCTCAATTAATTTCTCTATACTTATATATTTACCTACGATATATCCTGACCTGTACAGCAATAATAAAGTCAGTAATCTGCTAAGTCTTCCATTCCCATCATTAAATGGATGCACACACAGAAAATCCAGAACAAACATTGGTATAATAATAAGTGCATCTATATTCTCCGAATTTAATGCTTCATCATATGACTGACATAATTTTTCAATTGCCTCCGGTGTTTCCCATGCCGGCACCGGTCTGAATCTGACAGATTTATTTCCCTCTGCATCCTGTTCTTCAATAATGTTATCAGATGTTTTATACCTGCCCCCGATATCCATTCCTTCAAATTTATATAAATCTCTGTGCAATTGTAAAATAATTGAAGGTTTGGGAGGAATATAATCATGATTCTCGTGAATAGTATTCAATACATCCCTATACCCCGCTATTTCTCGCTCATTGCGCGTTCTGGGTCTTGTACTGTCCTTCACAAGTGCCTTCAACCGTTCATCTGATGTATATATCCCCTCTATTTTATTAGAAGCCTCTGTACTCTGAATCTTAGCTATATCAACCAATTGCGATAATGTATCAGCTTTTGCCTCTATAAATAAAGTCTGCTCACCCTTAAATTCATGAATCCGTGTTAAATACATTACTATCTCTGGAGTAAGCAGTTTTTTCCATTCTTCTTTATAATCAAAACTTCTCATCAATCTCTCCTGTCACTATTTATGTAATCATTATACATAACATATTCATCGTGGTCAATTCAATTTTATCATTTGATTAAATATGATAAAATTGAGTGACAATTCACTCAATTCCACTAAAAAAGACGCAAGATTTCTCTTGCGCCTAATCATTTTATTTATTCTTTTTCATTTTCTATGTCTTAGAAGATATAACAAATCATTTCGGATTAACTATATTTCCCTGAACAATATCACTTTGTTTCTGACCTTTTCTAACACCTCGTACAACCTGTACATTTCCAAGAATCAGATAATCCATTTCTCTTTTAGTAACTACCATGAACTTCTTTCTTGAACAGAAGTAGAATATTACTCCGAGTACAATCCATGCAACCAGTGCAACAAATGACTGTGGTGCCATAAATGCCGGAGAACCTGGAACTATCAGCAATAATAATATTACAACTGATATTACACAGCCACCAAGTGCAACTACTGGATGAATTCTGTTTGTATCATTTTCATCTCCGTATTTCTTAAGAAGAATATATGCACCTGCACATGTAAAGAAATAACCAAATGCTGTACCTACAGAACACATATCAACTACCCAGCCTATTACCTCACGGCCAAAGAACGGGCATATACAGCAGACAATCATGACAAATATAATACATACAGATGGTGTTTTATGCTTTGGATGAATCTTTGCAAATGCTGCTGGCAGCATTTTTGCTCTTGCCATTCCAAAAAGAAGTCTGCTTGATGTCATAAAGAATCCGTTCATTCCTGTAAATATTCCCATGCACACTGCAACTGCAACAAATACTACACCTATCTTTCCCATAGCCATTTCAAGTACCGCTCCTGTATGCCATTTAACTGGTGCACCAGACGCATCTGTCAATGCCAGTACATCCTGCCATGGAATTACACTATCTGTAACCAATGCCATAAGGCCATATATAACTGCACCAATTATTAATGCAGATATTATCAGTAATTTACATTTCTGTGGTGGAAAATCATACTCCTCAGCAGACTGTGGAATACAGTCAAAGCCAACATAGAGAAATGGTGCTAATGCCAGAATTGATATAAATCCACCCCCAAATGTTTTGCCTCCTGCACCATATGCAGGTGCAAGATTTGATGCATCAAATGATCCTGTAACAATTGTTCCCACAACTGATATTACAACTGCTGCACACATGATAAGAACCATTGCCAGCTGTAACTTTCCTACAGATTTAGCTCCCATATAATTCATTATACCGAAAAGAATTATAAAAAATAACGCTATGGCAACCTCACCCATATATACATCATATCCGGCAATCGTATACAGGTATCCTTTATTAAATACTCCTGGAAATATATATGATGCCAGTACTGGAAGAGCTGTGGCATTAAGTGCAACAATAGACAGATATCCCAGTGAAAGCATCCAGCCACATATGTAAGAAGCTGTTCTTCCAAATCCCTTATAGGCATATGCAAATTCTCCTCCTGCTACAGGAAATTTAGCTATCATATAAGAATAGCTGTATCCCACTACTATCATGAGAAGTCCGCCCACAAGAAAGCCCAGAAATAAAGGTAATGGTCCACCGGCTCTCTGTGTCCATAGGCCTCCCTGTATGAAGCAGCCCCAGCCAATTATAGAACCTAAAGCTACAGCCCATATGGATCCTGCTCCCATTGATTTTTTAAGTTTCACTCTCTTTTCTGCCATAAATACCAACTCCTCATCATATACTATTCATCATCTTCCCTTGTTTCTTCACTTATTGTATAGGCTTCACCTATATCAGAGACAAATATTTTTCCATCTCCACAATGTCCACTATCTCCGCTCTTTGCGCTATTTATGATTATATCAACTACTTCATCCTTTTCCTTATTCTCAACAGCAATATAAAGCATGCATTTAGCCATTTCCTGATATAAAACATCGCCCACCTGAATTCCCTTTTCACGGCCTCTTCCAGAAATTGACCACTTGGAAAATGCAAAATATCCCTCTTCTTCCAATGCTTTTATAACATTCATGACCTTTTCCGGTCTAACAATTGCAGTTACTAATTTCATAGTGCACCTCCTATTAATATGCAAGATATCTGTACATTTCGTCTAACATCTCATCAGTAATCTCTACCGGATTATTATAAAGATTAGGATGACGGCTTATTGTTACAAGCTCTTTTATCTGCTTCTCATCCAGTTCCAGATCTTTTAAATCACAGCGCAGTCCCATTTTTTTCTTTAAACTAAATATTGCATCTGCCAGATCTGAAGCATTTTTAAATCCTAATCTGTCTGCCAGATATTCAACTCTTTCTGCACCTTCGCCCTTAGAATTAATTCTTACAAAATAGTCCAGTGTCAGTCCACAGGCTTCTCCATGAGGGATATGATATATATTAGTCAGTGGAAATGAGCAGGCATGTGAAGAAGTTGTTTTCGGCAATGTAAACGCTAATCCTGCAATTACACTCGCTTCACACATTTTTTCGCGTGCCTCTTCGTCATCTGGATTGGTATATGCTCTGTACAAATACTTAAATACAAGCGATGCTGCATGTATAGCAAGTGCATCACATATAGGCTGATGTCCCTTACTCCAGTAGCCTTCAATTGCATGTGACAACACATCAATTCCTGTTCCTGCTGTAACTGCCGGTGGCATTGTATACGTAAGCTCAGGGTCTATAATAGCAGCAACAGGATAAAATCCATTAGATACAATCGGTGCTTTTTTCCCATTTGCGTGATCAGATAAAACAGATACACACGTTACCTCACTTCCGGTTCCGGCTGTTGTCGGAACTGCAATCAGTGGAAGATGTTCGTCTGGCAGGGAAATTCCTGTTCCGTGATACTTTCTTATGGAATCTTTAGTAAGGCTTACACTTGCTGCTGCCTTGGCACAGTCCATAGGACTTCCTCCACCTATAACAACTACAAATTCTATATTATTCTGTCTTATTATATCAGCACATGCATCTACCTCAGTGACATCCGGATTTGGTGAAACATCTCCATATGATGCCACAAGCATATCATCCGATTCTTCCATTATCTTCTTTGCAAGTCCGCTTTTAAAGAAGAACGGACTTGCAACAAGAATTCCCTTTTTACAACCAAGAGATGATGCAATATTTTTTATTTCATTTACACGGCCTTTTCCAAAATGTATTTCTACCGGCTGGATATAATCCCAATTCATAAGCTCACCTCGCATGTATTAATCACAATATTTTTCATCAACCATAGTAAGTACTTCGTCCAGAATAGGGAGATATTCCTTTAATTCCTCCTCTGTAATAATAAGTGGTGGACATATCTCTATAAAGTTTTCTCTTCCAAATGTTGCAAAGCCTCTCTTCTTTAACTCTGCAAATATCCATGGCATTACTGGTCCTGGAACTCCATATTCCTGCATAGGTTCTCTTGTTTCTTTATTCTTTACTACCTCTAATGCTCCAAATAATCCTATGCATCTTGCCTCTCCAATACACTTATGCTTAGCAACCATTTCATCCATAAATGGTGCCACAATAGCGTGCATCTTAGCTACATGTCCTTCAATATCATGATCCTTATAATAATTTAATGCTGCAACACCTGCTGCACATGCGAGTGTATGTCCGCTATATGTAAGACCACACTGTAATACATTTTCTTCAAAATACTCTGCCACAGCCTTACTTACTATGCATCCACCTAACTGTACATATCCACAGGTAACGCCCTTTGCAAAAGTAATGATATCCGGTTTGATATCGAAGTTCATGAATGCAAATGCTTTTCCTGTTCTGTAAAATCCTGCCATAACTTCATCACATATAAGAAGAATTCCATATTTATCACAGAGTGCTCTTACACCTTCCATATAACCATCTGGTGGAAGAATTACTCCATTAGCGCCAACTATTGATTCCATTACAATAGCAGCAACATTCTGTGGTCCTTCATATCTTAACTGTAAATCAAGAGCATCAAGATACTTTTTTGTTACCTCAGCATCATCAACACCTTTTGTATATCCGTCTCTATACATCTGTGGATTCATAAAATGAACAAATCCATTAGCACCACCTATTTCAGCAGCATATCTTCTCCAGTCACCTGATGCATTAGAAGCTCCAAGTGTTGCTCCATGATAGCTTCTGTAGCATGAGAAAATCTTTGTTCTTCCCGTAACCATTCTTGCCATCTTAATTGCATTTTCATTAGATTCTGCTCCACCATTTGTAAAAAATACTCTCTTATAAGTATCTGCACCTGCAAGTTCTACAAGCTTCTTTGCAAGAACACTCTTAGGTTCTGATGCATATGCTGGTGCCATGAAACACATCTTGTCTGCCTGCTCCTTTATTGCATTAACAATTTCTGGAAGCTCATGTCCGAGATTAGAGCATACAAGCAATGAAGCCATATCTGCATATTTATTACCATCATAATCATAGAAATATATTCCCTCTGCTCTTTCAACCGGTAATGCATCTACTCCTGATTTTGACCATGACTGCATTACATAATCCTTATGCATCTGTGCGATTTCTTTTCCTGTTAAACTCATAATATTATCCTCCTGACATTTTTAATTTACTTATTTTGATAAACAGACTTTTGGGATAAAAAAAGGCGCCCACTCACATATTCTGTGAATGGACGCCTTTGTCTCATCTGCCATTATACTAGCATACAAAAAAACGTCTTTCAATGTAACAAAGTTTAATTATTTTTGTGCTTGAGTACAAACATTATAGATTCAGCATTTTATTTACCAGAAAACCCATTGCAACTTCAAATCGGTTCGATAATCTTGTCAAATCCATATTAAGTATATCTGCTGCCTTGTTAATTTTGTAATTAATTGTATTTCTGTGTACCATCAGTTCATCTGCCGTGTCCTGCAAACTACAGTCATGCCTTATATAACATTGTAATTCCCCCGAAAGATCTGTTCCATGGATTTTATCGTATTCCAATAAAGGATACACTGTTTCCCTTACATATTCTTCCATTGCATCTTTGTCTTTTAATGACAAAAGGATTCTATATACACCAATATCAGTATAAAATAAAAGCTTGCTATTATTATCAGTAATCTCTCCTTGTATAACTCCTGATATTGCAAGCTTGCTCATCATAACTGATTGTTCGTAACTTTTATGTATATTACTAAGACTGATGTTATCAGAGCCTGCTGTCATAATAACAAATTCAGATTTTCTCAGCCAACTGCATATTCTTACAAATATCTCTTTTAATACCTGACGTTCTTCCTCAACTGAATAATTATTCACAACTAAGTATATAATCTTTTCCTGTGTGCATAAAAGAATTCTCTTATAATTGACTCTGATGTGTCCGCTAAGCTGCGAAACCAGTGTATAATGCCTGTCCTGTGATACTTCACCATGTGAAGCATAAAAGTCCAGCATAACTACTGAATAACTGCCATCTGGCATATACCCTTTTCTCATAAGAGTAGGAACATATAAATCCTCCTGCATAGGACATAAAAATGCATTATTAAGTGCTGCTGTTATTTCTATTACATTCTGTTGCTGCCTTGTAATTTCATAACATATAATTCTCATAATTTCGGCCATGTGTACATGCCATGGCACCTCAAAAACAGGAAATCCCTTTTCATCAGCAAAATCAAGTACATCCTGTCCAATAGCATCTATATATGGTCCAATATTTATAACAATTCCACTTGCCCCGTCCCTATACACATCTTTTACAAGTTCTATAAGCGAGAAATCTTTATTTAGCCCTATTCCCGTAGTAAAAACAAGCTCTTTTCCTTGCAGAAAAGCAGAAATTGCATCACTATCCACCATATGTGTCCATGTTACCTCATTATCTGTTCCTACTTCACCTGCAACCAGTTTCATTTCCAAATGATCTACAAGCTTTATAATTTCTTTTATAGTTAATCCCACAATTCCTCCTTTACATTTACACTATAAGTGATATTCCTGATATCATCAGCAAAATATATGTAATAGTAAGAAATAGCTTTTGTGATACTTTTTGTGCAAGTCTTTTGCCTATCCATGTAGCAATCATTAATGGTACAATGCTAATAAGTATAAGTCTTATATTATTAATGTTAAATTGATGGCTGTGAATCTGCGATGTAATAAGAAATGAATTAAGAACCACCCACACAGGTGCTATTGTGGCACGAAACTCATCTTTATCTTTAAATGTCTGAGTCGCATATACAACAAGTAAAGCTCCCCCTGATACGAACATTCCATGTATTATTCCTGCAATAATCAATACACATAACAACAGTATTCCCGGTAAATGATGCTCCTTATGTATAAGCAGATTCTTTCCTGCAACTACAATAATAATTATTCCATATACTATTAACAGACATTCAGATGAAATCACCTTACACAGCTGTATACCTATGCACATTCCTATTATCATTATTGTACATATTTTCAACAATTCTTTCTTATTGATGCTCTTATAACTTGAAATTGCTATTAATAACCCTGATATTAATGCCATCACATTAAGCACTACTTTGGCATCATCAATTCCAAGCAAAAACATAGAAGCAGGCATTGCAAGCACTGTTCCAGCAAACCCTGTGATTGCCTGTATTATATTAGCTATAAACAACACAATCAAAAAAATAAACTCTTTCATAGTCTCTCCTTTTTGTGTTGTCTGTTAATCAAAATAAGTATATCCGGATTGTATCATTAAATAATCTATTATACCAGTACTATTTTAAAACAATTAATAATCCTTAACATCTCCACATAATCTTCCTGTAACTATATCCTTGCAGCGCTCCCTGTGTGCAACATGAAGCGGATGTTCCCTAAACGCCTTAAGTGTGGGCGAAAGAAAATAAATTATTCACTATAAGAGCAGTACCTTATGATAACTTCTCTGAAGCCTGAATAATCATCTATTTATATTGTTTTTTGACTTCCTGCAGTGCAAATATCTGAACCTTACCGACAAATCCAAATATCCAACCGAAAAATGTAGGACTTGCAGACACTTCTGTTGTCAACTTAAATGCCGTATCGTTATAGCTTTCTGTTTTTACATCTTCGTCGAAACGGTCAATCATCGTTTTCATCAAGCTGTTATCACATAGAAGTTCAACCTCTACTTCTTGTCCGTCATACATAGAGAAAACCTCTTTGGTGAAATCAGCAAGCACAAAGTCATTCGGTGCTGTCAAAGCAGCTTGATTTAAAATTTCCGGCTGAGCTGCAATACGATCCACTCTGAAAGTTACCACTTTCCCTTTTTTCTCGGAATAACCTACCACATAGTAAAAGTCATTATTCCAAACAAGATGATATGGACTTATAACGTAAACCTCGCCGCCATTTTTAAGGACTTTTCTCTTGCAACTCGGTTAATTCTTTAGCGAATGTGCTCCTATGCGCAGAAATACCATATTCTTTCTGAAGAATATCAATCAGCTGAATTGTCGTAACCTGATGTTCTTCATTGGTACACTCCCACAAATATTTAAGAATATATAGCAATCTATTTTGCTTTCAGACATAACCACACCAAAAAAATCATAATAACTTTCTAAATTATAGCATAGCTATAAAACAAAAGAAAGGAGTTCGCTATGAAACAAACTCCTTATCAATCATTTATCTATACTTTTTATAAATTCAGGATTATATTTTTCTTTCAGTAATTTATTGGTAGTAATTGAAACTACTTTTACTTTAGAACTTATAACTTTCTCTCCTGGCTTATACCCAACATTGATATACATATAAATACAGAATAATATCGCTATTTGTGAGGCAAATGAATCCTCTGCAAAAATTCTGTAATTGTGTAAATCGTTATATACAATACAATCCTTTTCTATTTGAGCAATCTGTTTATTCCCATTATAAATGGGTGACTTGCTTCCTTCATTACCAAAACCAATAGGGAAAAGATCAAATATCATTCCATTCAATTTCATTTGATGATAATCAAATTTTTTGAATAATCCACCATTGAATTTAGTTTGATAAACAGTTCCATTAAGGATACTTTCTTTATAGATTAAATATGGTCGAAATGGATGATCAACTTCTAAATTATCCATTTTCCCATAAACCATCTTAAAGGCTTGATCGTGAATTGTTCCTTGTATCTCTGCCTCCATTGAGCCCAATCTACCTTGGAGTGAAAAGTTTCCTATTTGAGTATTTTCACGTTCAATTGTAAAACTTGCAGAAAACAAATCCTTTGAAACTTGTATTACATCAAGTATCATAATTTCACCTTATTCTTTTGGAACAATTGAACCGTCCTTAATTTCAAGTTCTCCAAGTTTATCTAACACATTTTGTCTGAAATCTAACTCATCCTTGTCTTGAAATCCGAGAAAATATACAGTATCAATTGCATCTCTATTAAAGAAAAACATTGATGAAGGGTCAACAATCCCTTCTGGATAATAGCAAGCAGAGTAATCATATATTGTATTTTCGCCTTCTTTAGCCTGAATGCGACCGCACACCATTATCTTTTTGTCTCCGCCTTTTAACAGAACGACAGAACCTATAGGTAATAAATTTTTATGCATATATCTTTACCTCCGTATCGTTAATTTAGTTATATCAAATTTATTGCATTTTTTCAATTACCAGAGCGAAAAATTACTCCAATCAATACTAATTTCTACTCCGGCTCCTAAGCCTAAGCCAGCACCTATTTTGCCTGACACGCCTCCGGTTGTAACTTTTCCCTCGGCGTTCACACCAGCTCCACCAGCTTTTCCAGTCACTCCAGCATCAATATTGATACCAAAGATTGTGAACCCTCCGGAAACTTTTCCTTGCGCTAGATATGCTTCAGCTCCAACCTTACATTTGGCTCCTAGTTCCATTTTAGTTTGCCCCGTTGTTTCGTCTTTATAGGTTATCTTACCAACACTGCCACTAGCTTCAGCTTCAGCTCCTAATAATGTACCGCTGCCTTTAATATGCCCATTGATTTCATCTGTTCCAATTTTTGCTTCAGCACTTCCCTTAGCTGCCACAGCTTCGGCTTTTAATTTTGCATCTAAGGTTGGTGAAAACTTACCGTCCTTATACAACGTTGCTCCAATTTTACCAGTAGCACCGACAGTACCAACTGTGCCACTAACTTCTCCGCCTACTAAGCCAATATTGCCTTTAAGTTTTCCCTTAGCGAGATGCCCCTCAGCTTCAACGCTTTTTTCAATGCCAGCGTCACCTTTCCCTGGATTCCATTTGGCACTCGACTTAGTTTTAATTGAGCCGCCGATTACATCTCCTTCAGCTGATCCTGATGAATCAAAGCCAAGAACTGAACCTTCAGTTGTGGCTTTTCCTCCAAGCACAGCACCTTCAATTTTCCAGTCATCTTTAAGAACTTTTTTGAATGTGCTATCTGTTCCGTACTTGTCATCAACTTGAGTCTTGTTTGATGCTTGCTTACTCATTTCTGAGCCACCAGTTGTGCCAAGCCCCAACCCAATAATACCCAGACCGCTTATTTTTCCTGTTAAAGCATTTTTCATTCCCATAACACGAACATCAGTGCTATGGTAGTTATTTGCACCTTTTTCGACCATATTTTTAATAGATATAATTCGGTTTTCAATACTTGACAATTGGGATGATACACTTGACATCCTGTTGCCGAGATTATTTCTATTTAACACTCTACCGTCTACTTGGTTTCGTGTTGAGTTAAAGTAAGATTTTACATTTGCCACTGTGTTTTTGGCATAAGTTGCAGTTGGACTTAACCCTATAACTGCTCCTACATTAATTTTTATTTGTGCCATTGGCTCACCTCCTAAACAAACATTGCATCCATCTTATCGTGGCGTTCCACAATTAGGACAAAATCGTTCAGAAGCATCAAACTGAGTAGCACATTTCTTACAAAATGCCATATTACCACTTGTCTGATTTGCTTTTATTGGAGAATTACCATTTTTGTCAGAATAAGATGTTGGCGTAACCGTTTTATCACCTTTATCTTTTAACAAACAGATCAACAATATAAGTATTGCAATAGCCAGTCCGATTATAACCACTAAACCTATATAAATTGGTATAAATTCAGGATACATACATTCTACCTCCTTTGGGATTAGCTCCAGTGAGCATAAATGTTCACTGGAGCTTTCATATAAGAATTATTTTTCCTCGTCTTTTTTCTTCTTTTTACCGAAGAGTATAAATGCAGTAATAGCAACAGCAAGAACAACCACACCGATTATTGAACCAACAAACAAAGGTGTGTTATTGTACCAACGAACAAAGATATTAGTAGAAACAAGGAAGTCATCAACCTGAAGTTTATATTCATTGCCAGCCGCATCAACTGCAACAAATTCAACATTCTGTTTTTCGTTAGCTTCAGGAACATCAAATGTATATGATTCTCCTTCGACCTTATATTCGACTTCTTCACCATTAAGATAAATCTTTACACTTTCAAGAACAAGATTATCTTTAACCTCAGCTTTTACATTTTTTACTTCAACAGGATACTGTTTGCCGCTTTCAAAATCAATCGGAACAATAACAGGATTCGTTTTATCAATACCGAAAGAAATTTCTGCTTTCTTAGACTCGTCGATATTCTCATTAACATTTCCGGCAGCATCCATAGAGTAAATGGTCAATCTGTAGTTACCATCATCAGCAAACAAGGCTTTGTTTACAACATATTTGTACTGACTCCACTGACCGTTACCACCCGATGTAGTTATAGTATAGTCATTACCTTCTTTAAGATCTGAAGGAGTACCATTCTTAACAAGTTTGAGTTTTATGCTTTCACGATCAAGTGTGTCAACGTTTGTTTCTGTAAACACAACATCTTGCTCTGTATTAGTATACTTGCCTTCAATAGATTTCAAGAAGGAATCAAAGGTATAAACAGAGCCGAATCTATTAGCAGAAAATACAATGGACTTTGTTGTTTCATTTCCTGCCATATCTGTTAAAGTAGCAGTTAATGTATATATATCATCTACATTTTGAACCTTTTCAAAATCTGCATATGTAAACTTCTGACCGTTTGCAATATCCTCAGCTGAGCCTGCATAATTTACTTTGCCATTACTTACACTGGAAAGTTCAATATTTACAGCATCTTTATTAAAGTTTGTATCCGTGTATGTAACAACAGGTGCAACAGTACCATTGTTTGCAGATTTGTCAGCTACGCCTGAAATTTCAAGTGTAGGAGCTGTCTTATCAACAAAGAATTCTTCTGTTGTGTAGTCGGCAATCGGATTACCCGCCATATCTAAAAATTCGATATCAAATGTGTACTTAGAGTCTGAGGTATAATTAATGGTTGCTGTATGCGTATCCCCATTACTTGTCCAAGTGCTTGTTGCAGGAAAACTCAAAGCGGTACCATTATCTGTTGCCGTACCAACAACATTTACTCTTGAAGAATCGAAATTGTGCTCAACAATAGTTATCGTTGCTGTTCTGTCTGCTTTGTAATAATTTCCATTGAGTGCAGAGTTATTATCGTAAGAAACAACCACTGTAGGAATGGTCTTATCAATTGTAAACTTATGCTGTGCAAATTTTTCTGTTGCATTATCAGCAAGATCAGAATAACTAATATCAAATGTATAGTCTCCGTCCGCTGTGTATGCAATAGTTGCAGTGTAATAGGTTTCATCCGGATTTTCTGTGTTTTTGTGTTCTTCCCAAGCTGAAAGAGCAGGAATTACACCATCTGTATTGGTAATTCTATGGATTACGTCTTTTCCGTTGAAATTACGTTCTGTAATTTTGATTGTAGCTGTACGACTTGCTTTGAAAATGTCTTTATAAGTTTCGTCCGGAACATTATTATCGTACTTAACCTCAATTACAGGGTTTGTTTTATCAATGCTGAACTTAATCTGCTTTTCAGATGTGTTTCCTGCACGGTCAGTCATTTTAACCAACACAACAATGTCATTACTGTTATTGTTAACTGTAATTGTTTTTTGCATCTCAGTAACCAAGTTGCTTTCAGTCTTGGTCTGTTTCCAATCGGTATCGCTGCCTTCCGCAAATGTTTTGTCATTGTTTACTGATACTTTACCGCTTTGATTGTTTTCCGTATCATATGGTGCAACAACTTCCCATTCAATATTACGGATACCTGAATATGTATCTGTTACAGTAAGGGTTACCGAAACATCTTTTGCATAGAGTTCTGTTTCATCTTGTGTTTTGTATTCGGTTGAACTCTTAGAGAAAGCAATATGTTCCTCTTTTTCGTGCTTTTCAGGACTCTCAACAATTGCGCTGTCCGGATTTACGAAATCGGAAGCAACATTCAGGACATTATCCGTTGCTTTAGCATAAATCTGTCCCTTGAAATTTGCCTTGATAGTAAAATCAATGCAATTATCTTTATTTACTAATTCTGTTATTTCTTCACTCTTACCGCTGTCAATATCCACAGTATAGTAAGTGATTGATTTAACACCTGCCGTCGGAGCATCATCTTTTGAAGAAATAGTAACTTTTGTATCAGCCTTGAAATAGAAGCCATAGTCTGTTACTTCCACGGTTGATTTTGTTTCACTACCTTCTATATACTTATCCAGAGCAAAATCAAAGCCTGTAATGTAAGGTTTATCAACATCTTTAAAGATTGTTTTTGAATATGTATCAGAAACATTTCCGGCATTATCTGTAACAATAACCTTTAAAGTGTACGAACCATCATCAGCTCTTACAGCATCAGCTGTATTAACCTCATATTCTTTTGACGTGATTTTTTTAGAAGCATAAAGGTTGTCATTGACAAGTTCTTTATCGTTAATAGTGATAAGAACATTTCTCAAACCTGCATCAGCGTCATTTGCAGTAATTGCAAATTTCACATCAGAGTTATACCAATCTCCTGCGGTTGCTGTGTTAGTATTTTTACCCGTTACTGCTTCAGGGAATTCCACATCAATAGTAGGTTTGATGGTTTCAATCATCAATCCGCTGTCTTTAACATTTGAATTTTCCGTATTAGGCTCAACAGTGGTTTGAGTTGTATTGCCAGTATTATCGGTTGCTTTTGCAGAAATAACAGCATCAAAATGCTTAGTTTCATCAGTGATAGCGTCAGTTGGGATTACAAATGTTACTTTATCATTTTCAACTTTTTTTGTCTCAAATACTTTTTCCCCGGCAAAAAGGGTAATAGTTTTTACGCCAGATGTAGCATTAGAATCAGCAGCTGTTACTGTAACCTCGACCTGATCATTAAAGAATATACCAAATGTCAAGAAGTTAAGTATTTTATCAAGTGCCTTACCACCAACTCTTGTTACTTCAAAATTTGTTATATCAGGTGCTGTTGTATCAATATAAACCTTCTGAATTTTGCTTTCGCTTTGAACACCTGCATTGTTAGTAACAATAACTTCAATTACATTTTCACCGTTGACGGCATTTTGAGCTGTATTTATCACAAATTTTTCGCTTGTGGTATACGCAGCGGAAAAATCTGTATCAATTGCTTTCCCTTCGATATCTGTCTTAAGACTTTCGCCATTTAATTTAATTTCAACAGAGCAAATACCTGCATTGTTATCAGTAGCAACAATGTTAAGTGCGGTATTTCCGTTATACCAAAGTTTACCATCGCCATCAGTATATACAGCCTCATCAGTTTGAATAGTTGCTTCAGGCTTGGCTGTATCAATCTTTACAGTATTATTTTTTGCTTTAGTTGTTACACCCTCATCGGTAGGTTTCGTATTATTTGAAACATTACCAGCGATATCCGTTACTGTTGCAGAAATTTCCGCACCATTCTTAAATTCAGCTTCAGTCAATTTGAATGTTGCGGTATTTCCTGTTGTTGTTTTTGTTTCAAATACATCTGACCCCTTGTAAAGCGTAATTTCTTTCAAGCCGGATGTAATATCCTCATCAGAACCTGTTACAGTTACATATATCGATTTAGAAGAAACAGTTCCAAATGTAAGGAACTTAATGAAATTTTCTACAACTGATGTCTCACTTATGCTATATGTAAAAGCAGTAACGGCTGGGTCTTTTTGATCAATGCGTACACTAACAGATTTTGCGTCAGAAACATTCCCTGCAATATCTACTGCATAGATATAGTAGATTGAATTCTGCTCACCTTCGACACTATCAAACGAATATGTGCCATCAGATTCAATTTTAACCTTATTAAATGTTGCAGCAAGAACTTCGTCTTTGCTCATGGTAGCGTCTTTAATCCAAATTATATGAGAAAGACCAGAAGAAGGTTTTGCTGATGTATTAGAATCAGAAACACTACCTGTAATTGTCACCTGATTGCTGTTTGTCCAATCCATAACATCATTATCAGGTTCCACAACAGGAACATCTTTATCGATAATTACAATGATCTTTTTTCCATTTAATCCTATTTCGGTTTCGTTGCCTCGTTTTCCATTTTTCACTTGTAAACGTTCAATCTCAAACGAATCGTTATAATCTTTACATCTATCATTACTCTTCCAACCCTCGAAGCTTGATTTGGAAGTGAATTTCATATCGGTATGACTATAAGGTGAATTGGCTTTCACATTTACAACAGCATCATTAGAAAAAACCAAAACATAATTTCCTTGATCATCATTGTATTGCTTTATCAAAGTACCTTCTTTAGATTCAATAGTTACTTTTTCTGCCCATTCACTTACTTCAACAGGAATAGCAACATACTTAACATCTACTGTGGTATTATTTCGAATACTCTGCAAAGTATAAGAAACTGAACCATCTTCATTTTCGACATAATTAATATCTGTTGCTTTATCAACAAGTATTCCGTTAGAATCATCGTCTGTCTTAATTGTAATAGAATCAACTTTATAACTATTGTTTTCCGGTTTAATTGTGATAATAGCTGTTCCATCATAATCAACAACTGTTTTATCTACTGTGGAATAACCGTTTTCACTATCAATTGTTTTAACAATATATGTATTCAATTTGAATTCAACCACAAAAGAATGGTCTTTAGTCATTTCAAACTCTTTTGTATATGTCTTATCATTCTCTGAAAAAGTTTCAGACTTTCCATTATCTACAATAACTTGAGATACACGATAATTTGCGTTTGGTGTAGCAGTTAATTCAATTTTTGTAGGGTTCGCAGAATCTGTGGATTCATTAAAAATCTTTTCAATATTTACCGAACCGCCAGCTACTTCCTGAGCTGTACCATCGTTATAAGTAACCTTACCATTTTCGCTAACTGTAAATGTAATTTTATATGTCTGTCTGATAAAAGAAACATCTACTTTGTGGGCTTCGGTTATATTTGAAAAAGTATATGCGTACTCTTTTTCTCCCTTGGCAGCAGACTGCTCCTGACCATCCACTTTATAGCTTTCAATGCGATATCCATCGTTTGCAACAGCCTTAACAACCTTATTTGAACCATATTCTACAGATTCAGTAGGTGTAATAGTACCATTGTTACCTGCTGTTGTTGCAATAGTAAACTGCTTAACAGCAAATTTTAACGTATCGCAGGTATAGTCTTTTGTAGGATTAGTGATAGTTGTAGTTTTTTCTTCATATTTTGCTTCTTTTGCTGTAGCCTTTATTGTATAATTTTGACCTTCATAAGCCTCAAAAGAATACTCACCTGAAGCATTTGTGGTTGTAGTTACATTTGTATAACCTGAGATAGCAACGGATGCACCACTGTATGCTACATCATTTTCATCAACTACTTTACCGCTGATTGTAATTTTACCAATAGCAGTCAACGCAACATCTTTGTTGGATTCTCCAGCAGTTGGCGTTATTTCAAAATCAGCAACATTTTTATATCCAACAATCGAATCAATAGAAACTATATATGTTTCATCTTCTTCGATAAAATTATTAAATGTTGCAATGCCGTTTTTCGATGACTGCGACAATATTTTTTCAACATCATTTTTGTTCTTGATAGTAATTTTTACATCATCAAGTGCAATGATGTCAGCACCATCAGTCAAGCTCACGGTATAGCTATCAATTGTAGTTGCAAATGCTGTAACGAGTGCTCCCAGAGGAATTACACTCACAAGCATAATCAGAGCTAAAAATCCAGCTAAAATTTTTGATGCCATTGTTTTGGATTTGCTAAATATCATTTTTAACCCTCCTCTTTTACAAGTATTTTTTTATATCTAAAGTTTTGCCCATTCAAAATGCAATGCAATCTAAAAGACAAAACCAAAAGAAAAATAAGAATGTACTGAATAGCTTTTTCTCCAATGCCAATTATCATAAATACAACCAACAGCAAAAGAGACACTATGCAAACTATATCAGCTATTGCACCATATCGGTTTTTCCATATATTAATAATCTCTGGTCTCCCTCGAAATTTCCGAGTTTCACCGGTATTTTCAATTTCTTTTCTAACTGCATTTGATTTCCAAATTAAAATCTGCTCTGCAATCAGTCCGAGCCAAAATATAATAGGAAAAATTATTCCGATAATTTTATCTGAGATATCATTCATACCAATGAATATACACGATAACAATGCAAAGCTTGATATAAACGAACAGACAATTGCTGTATTTACCAAACGCGTGAATTTAAAAATTAATTGTCTCATTTAATCACCTCGTCTGTATGAATGACAATCTCAGACTTAGTGATTTTAAACGGAACAGGGATAACTTCGGATTCCTCTGTAAGTTTCTCTGTTTTACCTAGTACAGTTGTTCCGTTTAAAACAGTAGTGTCATTCGATAATACTTCTGTTGCATTTTCATTTAATACCTCAGTTGCATTTTCGTTCAAAACTTCTGTTTCGCCGTCACTTAACATTTCTGTTGGTTCGTTGCCTTCATCCAACGCTTCTGTTGGATTAATTTCAAAATCATTCAATCCAACTGTACCGCTACCACTACTATAAGTTTTTTTCTCTGGCAATTCGCCCGATTTAATATTATCTAATCTTTTAGAAGCGTGTGCTTCAGCCATAGCTTTCCTATTGTCTTGAGAGATTTCAACTTTTTCCGTCAAAACACCTCGTTCAAGGTTAACTTTGCTCGGTCGGAATCTTCTATCTCCGTTAGCATTGTTGAACTCTCTCATTGCCTTTATTTCACGAGCAACGGTTTTTCCTGACAAATCACCGATAATAGACGGTATATTCATTTTTACAAACATAAATATTGCAATGATTAAAGCAATTCCGGCAAGTGAAAATCCAATAATTGCTATTATCAACCATGTTGTTGCACTCATTAAATTCTCACCTACTCTCTATACGCATTTTCTATTGCACCTTCAATTGAACTAAATCGTCCCATCACATCTTTTTTCAGTGTTTCTGTTTTATCTGATGTTGTGGCAACACCAGAAACAGCCTTTTTCACTCTGTTATATAAGTCAATCATATCTGATTGTTCTACGCCATCAGCTTTAAACTTTCTGGCATAGTTTTCTATTGAATACATTGAAAGTCTATAAACTTCAAGTTCAATAATTTCACTTTCATTTTCTTTAGATGAAATCATTGATACTAAATTTTTTATATTTCCCCAATACGGAGCATATTTGCCTTTATCTGAGGCTTCTTCAACATTTAGATTTATATCTCTGTTAAATTTACCAATATCTCTATAAATCGTTGACATTAAATAATTATCAGAAGATTCGCCACCATACTCGGCAGCATCCTCAAACCACTGAATGGAACTCTTCATCCTAGTAATTTGATTGTCAGCTGCATTACTTTTACCGTAGTCATAATAATACCAGTATAGTTTTCCAACCTCAAAAGCTAACTCTGCGTAATCCTCTTGATTCCTTAAATTAGCAATATTGGTATTTAACTTCTGCTTAAGCAAAGCTTCTTCATCAGTCGAAAAAGCTGCATCGTCTTTAAATGCTTCAATCATTCCAATATAAGCTTCACTTTCCAGTGGTTTTATATCAATTGCAGTAGCATAATAGTTTGCTTTTTCTTCAGAAGTTGATGCTTTCTCAGCTTGTAAAATATTTTGTGTATAGTCTGCATTATTTGTAGCAGTTCGCATTAGAAGTCCAAAAACGCCTACGCAAAGGCATATAACCATAGCAGAAACAGTAACAATAAATTTCTTTAATTTGCTTTTTTGCATTGCTCGATATGCAGCACCATATTCTTCGTAATGGTGCAATGCATATAACAACTCAGCACAAGATTGATATCTATCATCAGGATTAAGTTGGGTACACTTTTGTATGATAGCTTCAAGACCTGCCGAAAGCTGAGGATTCCAATGTCGAATCGGATATATTTCATATGGTGGCTCACAAGGATTTTGACCTGTCAAAAGATGATAGAGCGTTACACCCAAGCAATAAATATCTGTTCGTGCATCTGTTTGTCCTTTACCGCCAAACTGTTCTGGTGCAGCATAACCTTTTGTACCAAGGCTTACCGTATCGGCTAAACTTTGATCTTTATATTCACGAGCAATACCAAAATCAATAACCTTAATATTACCGTCTGGCTTCAGCATAACATTTGCTGGTTTCATATCTCTGTATATAATTGGAGGCTTACGTGTATGTAAATACTCCAATGCCTCGCAGATTTGCATTGCCCATTCAATAACAAGTTCTTGCGGCTGTGCACCATTGTTTTCAAGAATTGTACCTAACGTTTCACCTTCAATATAATCTTCGATAATATAAATAACATTACCGTTGTCAATAATGTCTACAATACGAACAATAGCAGGATGGTCAAGCTGTTTAATTAAATTGGCTTCAGCAATAGCACTTTGTATAACGATTTCATTATTTCTGTCTGTTGCTCGTTTTTCAATTTCCTTAACAGCCCACTGCTTATTTAATCGTTTATCCATTGCAAGATAAACTTTTGACATACCGCCTTGCCCTACTAATTTAAGTATTTCGTATTTATCGTCAATAACTTGTCCGATTGATGCCACAACTACACCTCCTAAATCACTCTGATAAGAATTGCTGAAATATTATCCGTTTCTTCTCTTTCCTTATTTAATTCAATTAATCGGATAATATTTTCTTTCATTGCTTTCTCATCTGTATTCTGAGAAGGTGCGAAGGCCTCTTTTATTTCATCTGTTGATACTACGTGTCTAAACCCATCAGAACACAACATATAGCATTCACCTGATGCATAATTACCTTCTACAAAATCAGGTTCAACAATTTTTGATGCACCTATACATTGTAATAAAACGTTTCTACGAGGATCTCTTTCTGCCTCTTCCAGGGTAAGCCTGCCCAACTTAATCTCTCTTGCAACGACAGTCTGATCCTGTGTCAACATTTCAATAACAGTTTCAGTAACTCTGTATGCTCTTGAATCGCCCACGTGACCAATTAAGTATTTTCCGTCCTCAAAGAACAACATTGCAGTTATAGTAGAACCTAATTGAATATGATTTTTTCTGCCATAATCAGCAATATTTTGATTTTGTTCTTTAATCATTCTTCCCCAGCAATAGCGTATATCATCATAAGCATTACTTTTTGAAAGCTGATAGGGAAGTTCATTTTCAAACCAAGTTGAAAAAGCATTTATAATAGTAGCACTGGCAACTTCGCCTTTTTCCAATCCGCCCATTCCATCGCAGATTACCGTAAATAATATATTACCCTTGTCAGTTTGTGCTTCCTTCACACACATACTATCTTGATTAGTTTCTTTACGAATACCAATATCTGTATGCATTTCTACTTTAAATGGCAAACTCACTCACCGCCTTTCACATCATCAATATAGAAAACGAAATCCTCATTAGCTAAGCGCAACTTGGTTCCGTTAAAAATTTCCACTTCTTTTTCAATGGCAATAGCACGACCATCAACATATGTTTTATTTGTTGAATTCAAATCTATTATGTAATATCTTTTTCCTTTTGTTATAATATCTGCGTGACTTCTGCTAACAGCATTATTGTCAACGACAAAATAATCGCAGTATTTCTTTTCCTTACCTATTCTGAATGTCGGTTTATTAACCATTATTTTTTCATCATTCTTATATCTAATAAGATAGGGATAATTAGGCGTTTCTAATTCTTCAGACCCCAACACAGTTGTTCCGCCGGGATCAGCCCCCAAGACCGTCGTTCCATCACTTAAGCCTTGAGTATTGCCTTTTCGCGATTTTGATTCTTCTCTTATAGGATTATCTGCTTTTTCTTGTTCCTCATTCTGCTTTAGAGGATCATATATACCATTTCCTGTTCTACCTGTGTTTCCGGTTACTTTACTACCACAGTGACTACAATAACTGGTACCTTTTGATAGTATAATATGGCATACGGGGCATTCGATTTCTTTTGTATTTTCCGATTTCTGTCCCATCAATTTTTTTATGTATTCTTCAAGTTCAAACTCCGAAAAGTTTATTCCGCTATTAAGAATAGTAATATATTCTTTAATATAGCTTGTATCATCACCTGGAGCAAAAGTACAAAATTGAATGATGTTCAGCAAAAAATCTCGTAAAG
>OHLN01000212.1_pt1 | contig 36291 bp, 50 predicted proteins | sample 1569071 | NCBI WGS metagenome assembly OHLN01 (sample SAMEA3879594, study PRJEB24766) | human gut metagenome | biome: human-associated habitat; feature: feces | place: USA | collected 1985/1987
ATTAGTCGTGGAATGTCTGCTGACGAAGCAACCACATATGCAAATGAAGATGTGAAAAAAGAAATTGCAGACGCAGTACAGACTTTTAATTATCAAGTTAATAGCATGACTAATACTAATGGTCAAGCACCATTTTTAAGCGTATTTATGTATATTAATGATAATCCAGAATATGAAGCAGAAACTGCAATGCTTATCGAAGAATTTCTAAAGCAACGTATTCTTGGGTTTAAGAATGAAGTAGGTCATTACATTACACCAGCATTTCCTAAACTTCTATATGTATTAGACGAGAATAATATTACAGAAGATAGTAAATATTGGTATCTTACTAAACTTTCTGCGGAATGTACTGCTAAGAGAATGGTTCCAGACTATATCTCAGCAAAGATTATGCGCAGAGATAAAGTAGATAGTAATGGTAATGGTAATGTATTTGGATGCATGGGTTGCAGAAGCTTCTTGACACCTTATGTTGACCCTGAGACTAATAAACCAAAGTATTGGGGCAGAATGAATCAAGGAGTTGTTACAATCAATTTAGCAGACATTGCTCTTTCTTCTGGTAAAGACTTTGATAAATTCTGGAAACTGTTTGACGAACGTATGGAATTGTGCCATCGTGCATTACAGTGTAGACACGAGCGTTTGGCACTTGCAACATCTGATGTTGCACCAATTCTGTGGCAGTATGGTGCATTAGCAAGACTACCAAAGGGTGCGTCAATTCATCCACTACTACATGGTGGATATAGTACGATTAGTTTGGGATACGCTGCGTTATATGAGTGTGTAAAGTATATGACAGGCGAAAGTCATTCACATGGTCATGGTAAAGAGTTTGGTTTACAAGTAATGCAAGCCATTAACGATAAGTGTAACCAATGGAAAAACGCTGAAAATATAGCGTACTCGCCGTATGGCTCTCCAATTGAAAGCACAACATTTAAATTTGCGAAGTGTTTAAAGAGACGTTTTGGCATCATTGAAGGTATTACGGATAAAAATTATGTAACTAATAGTTATCATATTAATGTAAGAGAAAAGATTGACCCATTTGAAAAGCTCAAGATTGAATCTGAATATCAAAAGCTCAGTCAAGGTGGTGCAATCTCTTATGTTGAATGTGCTGATTTGACAGATAATATTCCTGCTGTACTTGAAGTCATGAAGTTTATTTATGATAATATTATGTATGCAGAATTGAATACGAAATCGGATTACTGTCAGGTATGTGGATATGATGGAGAAATCCAGATTATTGATACAAATGGTACGCTAAGTTGGCGTTGCCCTAACTGTGGTAATACAGACCAAACCAAGATGAACGTGGCTCGTAGGACTTGCGGGTATATTGGAAGTCAATTCTGGAATCAAGGACGTACACAGGAAATCAAAGAGCGATATGTACATTTAGACAGTCATGACATTGATGAATAATAGGAGATTAAAAAATATGATGAAGTCTACCAAAGATGTAATGCAGTATATGGACGAACTTGAACGTAAAGTATGGTATGTACGTTCTATGTGCCATACACCAGAAGAACTTAGAAACGATGGAACGCCAGAAGATATTATTCAAGGTATGCTAAAGGCGCGTGAACAAGTAGAAAAGGATTATGGCACAAAGTGGTACGAAGAACTTGATGATTGGGAATATGGTTTCCTATCTGGCGGTCTTGCAACACTACGATGGGTCATTGATAAGGGCGAAACCGATAAGAGGTTCTTAGATACATGAGATTTGCAAATATCAAAAAATTAGATATTGTCAACGGTTCTGGTATTAGGGTATCAGTATTTGTATCAGGATGCAACTTCCATTGTAAAAACTGTTTTAATCAAGAAGCACAACAATTTGATTATGGTAAAGAGTATACACAGGATACATTCAATTGTCTCTGTGAACTTATTAACAAACCACATATCAAAGGCTGTTCTTTCCTTGGTGGAGATGTGATGTGGCAGACACCAGAAGATATTGAAGAACTGATTCAGCTATGTGATTATACACATAGTATTAATAAAAATGTGTGGATTTGGACAGGATTTACATTTGAGGAAATTATGCAATATAATAAGTCAAATGAAGAATTGTCTGATGAGGAATCCGCAAGGCAGAAACTACTCTTTCATTGTGACGTTTTAGTTGATGGAAGATATGTAGATGAGCAAAGGGATTTAACGCTAAAGTGGCGTGGTTCTTCAAATCAGAGAGTACTCAATATTCCAGAATCACTAAAGCAAAAACAAGCTATACTATTAGAAGGAGAAAACTAATATGGGTTTTTCAACCAAAGATATTATGGGTTTGTTTGGAAATGATAAAGATTTTAAACTTGAAGATGATTCTGATAAAGTAGATGATACTTCTACTATTAATAAGTCAGAAGAAGATAAGAGTTTTAAGTCTAATATTAAAATCTAAATAAAATAGGCGGTAGTTTTTCTACCGCCTATTTTATTTTACTTGACTTATTAATAGGGGTATGTTATAATATATGTAATAAAGGAGATGATAATATATGACTGATGTAGAACGTATGATTTTATACAATCAGGAAATTATTATGTTAGGTTTAAATAAGTTATTAACACCATATTGCAGAGGTTCGCTCCATGATAACAACGGAGAAACAAGAGCTAATATTCTATTAATAGATGCAATGCATAATATAGAAAATATTTTAAACGATGGTCGTGTAAAGGTGGTGAGTAAATGATTTTAACATTAGGACAATTTCTTGAACAAACTGACATTGGCAAAGAAGAATGGACAATAGGTAGCATGTGGAAACATGGCACAAAATGTAGAAATGGTAAAATAAAGATACCATTTTGGTGTAACCGCACAGAATTATATGCCTGTTATATTCGCAATATTGTATTGCCATGTCATGAAATTTTTTTATGTACTAAGAACGTAGACCTGTTTATTACTGCATATGAAACTACTGACAAAGAAAAAACAATTCATTTATTAGAACAGATTGGAAATATAAATGGAAACAATTTAATACCAATACAACTATGTACGTTACGTAATATAGTTCGTTGGGATGATATTGTAGATATAAGCAATGAATATGAGCAATATTCTGTTATGAATGAGAAAGACGATTTTATGGTGAAAGCATGGTATATTGTTGATAATATGCTATTTGTCAGAAGAAAAGAAACAGATGTGAAAGATGCTACATTAAAACACGTTATAAAGTCTTATTCAAAAGACCCACAAATTTATAATGGTGTAGTTATTAAACAAGGTGATTGGGGTGAATATGTTCCTTGGAAAAGACTTGAGAGGATAAAACATTTATATAAAAAGAAAGTCATTGGAGTACGTTATCAAGCGTATAGAGGAATGGTAGAAATCACAATTGAAGATGATAAGGAGAATAATGATATGGATAAGAAATGTAAGTTAAAGACATATGTAAAAAATGAAAAATTAGATAAGCAAATTATTTTAATTGATGACAGAGACGTTATTTCTTGTAATGTATCTGATGTACTGCAAGATGATGATTATAAGAAATATGGAGAATACATTGTAAACGATGTAACTTATGAAGATTTGCCAGTATTTTATATCGAAAAGCCTAAAAATAACACCGAGAGTAAGAAAACTATTGATATTTCTATCAATAAAAATGATGTTGAAAAATTAAAAAAGGCATTAGTAGATATGAAAGATGTGGTGTCAAAAATTCCAGATACACAGTTTATGATGCCAGTAAAGCAAGGTGTCATTACAAACAATCAAAAGGTCATCACAAATAATAAAAAGAACGACCTTGAAACTGAACTGCATGATATTATTGGTCTGATGTGTAGTGAAGATTATAAGGATAGGTTCAAGGCTGAATATTTACAGCTTAAAATGCGATACAACAAACTTCATAATATGGTTGTAAAATACGAAGCAAATAAGTTGGAATTTAAACCATCTTGTGATATTGAACTTCTAAAGAAGCAGAAAGCAGCTATGGGCAATTATCTATATTGTCTTGAAGTAAGAGCACAAGTAGAAGGGATTGATTTAAAGTGATTGGTCGTAGTATTTTAGCGGGAGTGTTTATCAGTGTTGGAGCAATATGTTATCTCAATAATCCGAATATTATCGGTGCTACCTTGTTTAGCATTGGTATTATGGCTGTTATCGCATTGGATTGTCCGTTGTACACCGGAAAAATTGGTTTTGTTAATAAAAATAATTTTGGTGATATGGGTATTGTGCTTATTTGCAATCTCATTGGTAGCTTCGGGTCTGGTATAATTTATGGTCTATGTGCATCTGATGATGTATGCGCAATAGCTAATAATATTATTGTACATAAATTATATCAGCCATATCTTACTCAATTTATTATGGGTATTGGTTGTGGCATTTGTATTTATCTATGCGTACTATTTGCCAAGCAGTTTTCTAATCCAGTATTAATTGCATTACCTATTGTAGTATTTATTATGTCTGGTTATAATCACTGTATCGCTGATACATTTTATTATGCTGTATATGGTAAATTCAATACTGAATTTATTATGTATCTTATTCGTGTAATTGCAGGAAACAGCGTAGGCAGTATTGTTGTACATCAAATTTTAAAAAATACAAAAATTTCTCTTGACATTTGATGAACTGTATGATATAATATATAATGTAATCAGAAATGGTTACACACTATATAATGATATTAAGTAAGGGTGTGATTCCATTGGGCTAAGATAGCTTGACAACTTAATATAGGAATTAAAAGGAGTATATTTAATGATTGCAATTATTATTAGTGTTATTTTGTTTGTAGCGACTATTGCACTTGCAGTTCTTGGTGTAATCAATAAGACAAAGCCAATGATTTTTGGTGCAGTTGCTTGCGCAGTTGTATTTGTACTTGCACAGTCTGTTAGTATCGTTCCATCAGGTGCATCTGGTGTAATTGTAACTCTCGGAAAGGTACAAGATACAACTCTGGAATCTGGTCTTAACTTCAAAGCTCCTTTTGTTCAAAAGGTAGTGGTTATTGATAATAAGATTCAGCGTACTGATGTACAAGGCGAAGCTTCTTCTAAGGATTTACAGATTGTTAATGCCAACGTGTCTGTAAACTATAATGTAATTGGTACAAAGTCATCTTCTCTTTATAAGACTGTAGGTAAGGATTGGGATACAATTCTAATTCGTCCTGCGGTACAAGAAAGTGTTAAGGCGGCTTTTGCAAAGTATACCGCAGAAGAACTTATTACTAATCGTGCAGAAGTAACTAATCTTATTAAGGAGTCTTTAACTGAAAAGGTAACTCCTTATGGTATTAATATTGCAGAAATGAATATCCTTAATATGGGATTTACTGCTGAATTTAATAATGCCATTGAAAAGAAAACTACCGCTGAACAGGAAGTTAAGACAGAACAGCAGAATCTTGCAAAGGCTAAGATTGTTGCAGAGCAGAAGGTTGTAGAAGCCGAAGCAGAAGCAAAGTCTAATAAGCTAATTCAAGAATCTGCTACAGATGAAGTGCTCATGTCTAAGTTCATTGAAAAGTGGGATGGTAAGCTACCTACTGTAATGGGTGAAGGTAACATGATGGATATTACTTCTCTGATGAAGTGATAAAATAACACACAACGTGTTCAATTTATTTGTGGGTTTTATTAATCGTATGTCTCATGTAGCCAACATGAGTTTAATTCTACCGATGTTATTAATACATCAGGTTTGAAATTGGCTGAAATGCTAATTTCTAATCGTAGAAGCGATGTTCTGAACACGAAAAATAGTATATTAGATTTATCTAATATATGAAGAATAGTAGTAAGAAATAAGTGACGAAAATTAGAAAGAGGTAATTTATTTATGTTTATTAATAATAAGATGAAGCGTTTGGTGATTTCCTGTATTAGTATTATGGCAGTAGGTTCTATTACTGCTGGTGCTGCTTCTGTTGATACAAAGGCTAAGATTGATGATGTAACTGCGCAGATGAAAACTTATCAGTCTTACATGAATTATGCGCACTCTCATGCAGAAGCAGTTCGTTCTACTGGTGCTGATGATGACCATGAAGTAATTCAGTCAGCAAAGGTACTATGGAATGATGCAAGTGATAATTACAATGAACTTGTAAAGCAGTATAATTCACTTACTGCCCAGTACAAGAAGGAAGTAGCCGATGAAGAAGCTGCTAAGAAAAAGGCTGAGGAAGAAAAGAAGAAGAAGGAACAGGGCAACCGTGTACTACTTGGCAAGTTTAAGATTAGTGCATATACACCAAGTCCGTCAGAGAATGGTGGTAGTACTGTAACTGCCACTGGTCGTAGTCTATACGGTAACGAATGGTCTATTGTAGCCGCTGACCCATCATATTGGAGATATGGTACAAAGTTCTATATTGAAGGTGTGGGAACAGTGTCTATGCAGGATTGTGGTGGTGCAATTAAGGGTTCAAACCGTTTTGACCTACTTGTTCCGTGTGGTCAGGCTGATTCTTGGGGCATTCAGTATCGTAACGTATATCTCGTCAAGTAAACATAATATTTAAGAGAGTGGAAAATTTTCCACTCTCTTTTTATTTTCTATTGACATTTTATAAATAGTGTGATATAATATGAATACAGTAAAAGAAAGAGGTGAGTATGATTACGCCGATTATTAATATTAAGATATATTTGCCATCTGTGTTGAGAACAATTAAGCTGCTTCTTATGGCGTTATATTGTTATGGAATGGTATTGAATAATTCATTATCAGTCAAGGTAATATGTGCGTTACTATATATTCTACTATGTCATGTAGATATTGTTGTGAATTGGAGTGTGAAGGACGATGAATGGAAAGACGTATAATTTTCAAGCTCAGTATGAAACTGACTCAGATGATTTTGCAGTTGGTGTAAGTGTGTTTGACAACGATGACAATATGGTATTTTCTGTATGGAATTTAGATGAATGTCCAGAAGATGCAGTTATTGGTCGTGATTTGTTCGATGAACATGATTTTATCAATGCTGTTAAGCTTGGCATGAAGTTAGCACAAGAAGGTTACACAGATTGTAAAATCGTAGACGAAACTGGTTTATATTGTAATAAGTAATTTTAATTAAAGGAGATATATAACATGGGTTTAATTATTCCAAATGGCGGTAAGTCTACTATTGCAGATTCACAGGGTAATCCACTAATGGGCGGTGGACAGATGGTAGATTTTGGTCAGTTTGTGGCTTCTATCGCGGCACAGGTATTTGAACAGATGACGATTAGCTCTATTCGTATTAAGGTAAAGAAGCTATATGATGATTCTGTTATTCCAACATACGGTAGTGAAAAGGCGGGTTGTGCAGACCTATATGCTCATCTAATTGATTGTGATAAGGTTGTTATTGACCCACATACTACTGTAAAGATTGGTACTGGTGTTGCCTTTGAACTGCCAGATGGTTTTGCAGGTCTTATCTATGCACGTTCTGGTCTATCTACTAAGGAAGGTCTACGTCCTGCCAATTGTGTAGGATATTGTGACTGCGATTACATGGGTGAATATATTGTTGCTCTACATAATGATTCTGATGAACCTCGTGTAGTAGAGAATGGTCAGCGTATTGCACAGGTTACTTTTGTCAACTATCATCAGGCAAAGTTTGAAGAAGTAGAAAATCTTACCGAAACTAAGCGTGGGGATGGCGGATTCGGTAGTAGCGGAAAGTAAGGGATATATATGAATTTACATTTTGGTATTCCACAAATTATTGCTACGATTTGGTTAATCATTTGTATCGTTAGTGCGTGGGCAAATAACGTGGGGAGAAAGTACAATACAATAATATTTATTATTGTATTTATGATTGAGTTTGGTGTATTGTATTGGGGCGGTTTTTATACAAACTAAAATAACGGAGTAGAATATGAACACGAAATTTGTTACAAAATCAAAATTTAAGACAGAAGAAAGTTACCGTGTTGCATGTAAAATTCAACAGCGTAGATTGCAGATTTTAGTGCATAGTTATATTTATTATAAACTTGATGATAACATTGTTAGTGATTCACAGTGGTCATCTTGGGCGAAAGAGCTATGTATTATTTCAAAAGCATATCCAGATATTGCTGAAAAAGTAATCTACGCTGACCAATTTGAAGATTTTGATGGTTCAACTGGTATGGACTTTACATACGACACGTGGATTGAAAACAAAGCAAAGTTGCTGTTAAACTGTCAGAGGAAATAAAAATGGAATTTGAAAAAGATAAAATTTTATATACGCCAACTGAAACGACAAATGTATATTATTTGAGTAAAAATCCAATTCCAACAGCGTGTTATCGTACAGATGATGGTGCTTTGCATATGCTCGTACCTAATAGAGAAACTTATATCAATGGTAAACCGTGGTATGAAGTTAAGTCTGTGAGTGGTCGTAAGAAATGTAAAGAAGTGGATAAATCGCCGTATTGGTATTGGCATATACCATATGAAGTGGAAGATAAGTGGTTTTGTGATAAAACGTTGCCATATCGTCCACGAGATAAAGATAGTATTTATAAATATCTTTGTAACGGAGATTTGGTTCTAAAAGAACGCAAACATTGCTGTCCGCATACAAATAACACCATGAAAAAGGATGGCAATGAATATATCATGACAACAGAGTTTAATTCTCATGATAATGATTATCTTAAAAATGAAGAACCACTAACATATATTCGTTATAATTCTGAATGTTTTCAAACATGGGAAGAATGTCAAAAATATATTGCATTTAAAAGATTTAGTCTTGAATGCATAAATAATAAATCTGAACATGATTATTCATTACAAGAAGCGTGTGTATATCTTAAACGAAAAGGGTATGCACCAGAATGTAGAAAGCAATATCTCAAAGCATTCGACAAAATACTGCAAGATAATCCTATTAATGAATTGTCTGTGCGTGATGGTAAAGTATGGTATGGCTGTAAATCTGAACAGCCAGATGTAGAATATCCAGAAGCACCAGAAAATATTAATAGAAGTATGAAAGCATTACGTGAATATAATGAACAATGTTCGTATATTACTAATTGTATAAATTGGTATAATCATCATAGAGAGTTGGTGTGTGATAACGATTAAAGTAATTAAAGATGGGCGTGTTCAACAAGTAACTTGTCCGAATTGTAATAGCATTTTAGAATACACTGATACTGATACAGTACGAAAGTATTGTCCACGCGAAGTTGGAGCATATGGAATTTATTATACGTATAGTGGATGGAAGAAAGCTATAACATGTCCAGTATGTGGGAAGGATGTGATTGTTCCATGAGTGGTAGAGTGTTCGTGACAGGAGATACACACGGCACTATTGACATTGATAAAGTCATTGAGTTTAGTAAAAGACCAGATTTAACCTCTGATGATGTATTGATTATCTGTGGTGATTTTGGTCTTGTATGGTCTGAATCTCAATCTGAAATGGAATGGCGTAGATGGTATTCAGAACGACCTTTTACAACGCTATTTATTGCAGGCAACCATGAAAATTATAATCTGTTGAACAAGCTCCCACATTACAATTGGAATGGCATTACTGTACGTTATGTGTGTAATAAGGTTTATCATCTAATGAACGGAATTTACACTATTAATAATAAGAAAATTCTTGCAATAGGTGGAGCAGAAAGTCATGATAAAGAGTGGCGTGTTGAAAATGTAGATTGGTGGGAACAGGAACTACCATCTGCAACTCAACTTGGGAATCTTAACAATGCTATTAATAGTAGTGATAAGAAATTTGACGCTATTATCACACACTGCGCTCCTGATTGGGCACAAGATTTGTTTGGATATACTGATTATCCACAAAATAGATTAACACATTTCTTAGATGATGTATCTAATGAAGTGCAATATAGAAACTGGTACTGTGGGCATTATCATAACGACACTTATGCAATTGTTGACGGTGCTACAGCATTTACTTTGTTGTATAATGACGTTGAACAAATTATTTAAAAATTTTTCAAAAAACACTTGACATTTGACAAACAGTATGTTATAATATAAATATAGTTTGATTTTATATTTTTCAAAAGGAGACAAAAATATGTCAGAAGAAACAAAAGTAGTAAGTTCAGCACCCGAAGTGCAAGAAGCAGAAAAGGATTTTAAGCCTGAATTTGCTCCGTATCGTCATGTAATGTACAAGATTTGCAAGAATTGTGGTAGAATTTTTATTGTACCAGATAACGATGTAGTATATTTTGTACAGAAGTTCGGCACTGTTCCACAGCGTTGTGCAACTTGTCGTAATAACAGACGTAAGCACTTTGAAGAAGCATCAGAAGTAACATCTGATTAATATTAGGAAGGAGAATATAAATAATGCCAAAGTATGATTTTAATTTTGAATCTGCTGTACGTGAAGATGTGTATGTTAAGATTTTTCTAACTGGTTCGAGTGGTTCTGGTAAGAGCTATTCAGCACTAAAGCTTGCAACAGGTATGGCAGACGAAATTGAGGAAATCAAGGGTAAGCGTCCACTAATTATCATGCTTAATACAGAGAGTTCTCGTGGTCGTTATTACGCAGATGAGTTTAAGTATAAGATTTCACCTCGTAAAGACCAGATGATGAAGCAGGAAGATTTTACCACTCAGTATTACATTGATTGGATTAATTACACTACCGAAAAGGCTATTAAGGACACTGGTGTAGAACCAATTCTTATCATTGATTCCGCTACTCCTGCTTGGGATTCTATGAAAGCTCAACAGCAGAAGATGGGCGGCACATTCAAGGATTGGGGTCGTGTACAGCCAATTTGGAATGAGTTTAAGCGTACTATTGTAAACAGCAAGGCACATATTATTTGCTGTGCTCGTGGTCGTACAGCTTGGGAAATTGATACTGATGACAAGGGTAAGAAAACTATTCGTAAGCTTGGCGTAGGCTCTGATATGCGTGAGGGTTTTGATTATGAGTTTACTTGCTGTTTCATGATTGATAACCAGACACACGCTGCTAATGCAGATAAGGATAACTCTCATCTATTTGAGGGTCGTACAGTTGATAAGCCACTAACTGAGCTTGATGGTGTAAATCTCATTAAGTGGGCAAACAGTGGTGCAGCAGTAAACACTAAGGTTGAGCCAGTGGCAGAAGTAGCAACTGTAGTAACGGAAGATGAAGAAGATTCTAATACTGACGTTAAGGAGCTTATCGAAGCCATCCGTGAAACTGTTGATGGAATGATTAATAATGCTACTGATGATAGTCGTGACGTAGTTCGTGGTCTAATTGCAGACACTATCAAGCAGTTTGTTATTAATAGCAAGGGTAAGCGTGTAGCTGATTACCGTATTATTAAGGATGCTACTGTAGCACATAATGTACTAAACGCACTAAACAATATTTAATTGGGGGTTAATACAAATGGTAAACAATTCTTTCACTTTTATTGGTCGTCTCGTTCGTGATATTGAAGTAAATAATATCAATGAGAGCACTAAGGTATGTAATTTCACTCTGGCTGGTGATGTTGGTTTTGGCGAGAATCGTCATGCTGTATTCCCGAACTTTGTAGCATGGAATCGTCAGGTTGACACTCTTGAGCAGTATGTTAAGAAGGGTCAGCAGATTGCTGTAGAAGCTATTTATGATGAACAGCACTGGGAGACTGAGGATGGCGAAAAGCGCACTGCTATCCGTTTCCGTGTAAATAATATCTTCCTTACTGGTAGCAAGGCAGAGAACGAACGTGAGACTTCTGACGATGAAGCTCCACGTAAGTATAAGAGTTCTAAGGAAACTGTAAACATCGAAGTAGACGATAATTTGGATATGGATTCAGTTCCTTTCTAATTGTTGAATAATAAGGGTGGTGGTAAATCCACCACCCTTTCATTATAAAGGTTGTGATTAATATAGAAGAATATTCATATAGTAAACTAACAAGGTTTGAAGATTGTCCTTTATCATATATGCGTAAATATCTTGATGAAGAAATACCAGATAGTCATGGTATTACAGAATGCGGATTATTTATGCACCATATTTTAGAAGAATATGAAAAAGGCAATATGCAATTAGATGAGCTGGTACCGTATTATGAAGAAAATTTTGATAAGCAAGTAGTTTCTACTATGCGCTTACAAATGTCTGAAACATTTTCTAAAGATATGTATGGATTGTATTATAATGATTGCCTTGAGTATCTAAAGAATTTTACTGGCATTCCTAATTGTAAAACGATTGTAGACGTAGAAAAAGAGTTCCATTTACCATATAATGATTATTCTATTACTGGTAAAATTGACTTGATTTTTCGAGACAATGATAATAAGTTAATTGTATTAGACCATAAATCAAAAAAGAAATTTAAAAGCAAAAAAGACCAAGCACATTATGCGCGACAATTGTATTTGTATGCTTGGGCATGTAAAAGCCTATATGGTACATATCCAGATGTATTAATGTTTAATATGTTGCGCGGAGAACCAATTTATATTGAATTTAATAAAGATTCTATGCAAGAAGCGTTAGATTGGTTTGATGATACTGTTAATCAAATCAGAAATGCAATTACATTTGATGCAAATGTAGGAACATTTTATTGTAATGCGTTTTGCTTGCTTGGGCGTTGTGAATTGTGTGAGTAGTATTAATAAGGAGTGATTGCATTGCAAAAATATTTAGAAAACGATGAGTTTGTAGATAAAGTATATGAAGCTGTTAAGACTATAGGAGACGATGCAATCCCTTTAATTGAAGAACATCTTAATATTCATTTTAAAGATGGCAAATGCTGTTGCCCTTTTCATCAAGAAAATACACCATCGTTTGTATGGAATCCAAAGACTAAGACTTGTAGATGTTTTGGGTGTGGAAAACATTATAATATTGTAAATGTACTGGTAGATAAGACTGGTTCTCATAAAGAAGCATTAAACGAACTGTTCCGTATGGCTCATATGGAAGTAAATACTTATGGATATAAACCGTTTGATGGCGGTAGAAATGATTGGTTTGCTGATTATAAATACCCACATCCAGAACACGAACCTACAGAAGAACATTCTATTAAATATCTTAATATGCGTGGTATTAGTAAGCAGACTATTGATTACGCAGAAGTGACAGAAGATAGTCATGGCAACATTGCATTTGAATATCATGATTTGGATAATAAATTGTTATGTGTAAAATATCGAGCTTCACATAAATTGCATAAAGGCGAAGCCAAAATGTGGTTTCAAAAAGATGCGTCAACAGTTCCAATTCTTTATAATGTAAAAAAATTGGATTATCTTGAACCACTGGTTATTACTGAGGGTGAAATTGATACATTATCTGTTATTGAATCTGGATATACAAACGTATGTTCTGTTCCAAATGGAGCTGGAAGTTTAAACTGGGTAGAGTTTAATTATGATTTTTTGCAAAATTTTAATACAATTATTTTATATTTTGATAATGACCCCGCAGGGCAGGAAGGATTGAATAAGATTATTCCTCGTCTTGGGGAATATAGATGTAAAATTGTGAAACCTACATCAGAAGATGAACAGATGGTAGAAGATTATTATGCACAATTTGGTCGTGAAGGAATTAGAAAGACTGATGCAAATAATATTTTACTTGCCTGTGGTAAACAAAGGGTTGTTGAACTTATTAATAGAGCAGAAGAAATTCCTGCAAAAAATCTAAAGTACTTAATGGACTGTGAAATTACAGATATTAAAGATGTTGAAAAAGTATCGACTGGTTTAAAAGGAATGGATGATATTTTATTTGGTAATTTAATGTCTTGTTTCACTATATACACAGGTAGAGCTGGCTCTGGTAAGAGTTCATTGTGTAATTTAACATCTATTATTGCACCAATAGAACAGGGGCATAGGGTGTTCGTGTTTAGTGGTGAATTATCCGAAGGTCAATTACTTGACTGGATTATGTCACCATTGGCAGGATTAAATCATTTACGTGTTTGGGATAGTGAAAAGAGTGCTCGTAAAGCATTCACTGTAACAGACGAAGCAGAAATTGCTATTAGAAAATATTATCATGATAATATTATTCTATATTCTGCTGAAAATGAATTAGCTACATCAGAAGAAGATTTAGTTGATGCAATGGAAACAGCATATAGAAAATACGGTTGTGATACATTTGTTATTGATAATTTGATGACTATTGATTTCACTACTGCGGGTGTAGATAATAAATACGAGCAACAAAAAAAGTTCATTACAAGATTAATGAACTTTACAAATACGCATAATGTAAATATTTCTTGTGTTTCTCACCCAAAGAAAGTAGCCGCTGGCGAGGATTTGGATATTTATTCACTTCATGGTGCAAGTGAGTTGTCGAACCTTTGTCACAGATTGATTGCTGTAAAACGTTTGACAGACGATGAAGAAGGATATTCTATTGAATGTCAAATTATTAAAGATAGACCAACACAAGCGGCTGGTAAATCTTGTAAATTAATGTATGATACAGCAACACGTAGAATTTATTCTACTAATGAAGAATTATCTCAAAAATTTTCTTGGGAAAAATCATCTAACATCAATTATCCAGATGCAATTAAGAAAAATCTTTTATGTAACAGAAAAGATGTTCTTGCAACTATTCCAAAAATTGTATCGTATTCTGCTGAGTGCGACCAATATTAAAATTTAATATTCTAAAAAGTCAATGGTAATGATAAACAAAATTACTATTGACTTTTTTGCGTTTATGTGATATAATATTAATATCAAATACGAAAGGAGATAAACATGAGTATTGATTTATATTGTGGTAATTGTCTAGAAATTATGCAAACATTACCAGAACATAGTGTCGATATGATTCTGACAGACTTGCCTTATGCAACGACACCGCTACATTGGGATAAACTTATTCCACATGAACAAATGTGGGAATGTTATCACAGAGTTTGTAAACCAAACTCGGCAATTGTGTTGTTTGGTCAAGAACCATTTGCTTCACACTTACGTTTATCTAATGAAAAAGAATACAGATATGATTGGTATTGGGAAAAAGAAAGACTAACAAATGTATTTCAAGTAAAACGTAGATGTGGAAAAACGATTGAAAACATCATGGTCTTTTATAAAGAGCAACCAATTTATAACCCGCAAAAACATGAGCATGTAGGAAAATTAGTTACTAATAAAATTGGTGAAAATGCTCGTTTCTCAGAAACACAATCAGGAGAAGTAAAAGTAAAACCATTAGAATATCATGACGATGGCACACGTTATCCTACGCAATTGCTTAAATTTAATAGAGATAATCCACGCGAAAGACTTCATCCAACACAAAAACCTGTAGCACTTCTTGAATATCTTATTAATACATATACTAATGAGAATATGGTAGTACTTGATAGCTGTATGGGGTCAGGAAGTACAGGTATTGCCGCTATTAATACAAACAGAAGTTTTATTGGCATTGAATTAGATACTAATTATTACAACATTTCAAAACAAAGAATTGCAGAAAAACAAAATGAGGTATAAATTATGAGTTACATTGCAAATATTAACAGTCTCGCACCAAAGAAGCTAAATTATCTGTCTCGCTCCATTATTCATTGTCTTGGTATTGACGAAGAAAATAATATGGTACAATCTGCTGTTATGAGAGAAAAAGGATACAATATTGATATGACTATGCATGGAATCCTTACTAATGGTATTAATTGCAAATTTGTATCATACAGTAAAAGAATGTGCAGTGAGTTTTTTTGTAATATTCAACAGATTAAAGAAAAGTTCGATGGCGTTTATTTTGTAATGTATTATCGTAATTGCGCGGCAATTTATTATTTGCCAAAGTGTAAATATCATACGTTTAAGAGTTATGCTACTTCTCAGCATTCTAATAACACTAACGAGAAGCAAATCTTTATTAATGCATCTAATGTATGTCAGTTAGAACCATATTTTCTTAATAAAGTGAAGTATAGTGATTTGGTTCATTAAAAGGTGGTGATACAATGCCAAATTATACATTGATACATCTACATTCTGATTATTCATTGTTAGATTCTACTACTAAATTTGAACGTTATGTTGATTGGGCTGTTGAGCAAGGAATGACAAGTATCGCAAGCTCAGAACATGGTGTTTTATACAATTGGACTTCTAAGAAAGAATATTGTGACAAAAAGGGTATTAAATATATTCACGGTGTTGAACTTTATTTAACAGAAAAACTTTATCATACTCGTATGAAAGTTACCGAAAATAAAGATAAAACTTATCAATGGAATGAAGTAAAGCAAAAACAACGTGATAATTATCACATTATCCTTCTTGCAAAGAATTACGAGGGTGTAAAAGAAATTAACTCATTAGTAAGTATGGCTAATGACGATAATCATATGTACTATAAGCCACGTATTTCTTTTGAAGAAGCATCTAAAATTAGTGATAATGTTATTATATCAAGTGCGTGCTTAGCCAGCCCATTGTGGTCTTGGAAACGTACAGTAATGGACTATAAGGCAGAAATAGAATCTATTAAAGCAGAAATCCTACAGTGGCAATCTAATAAAGAAAAGTTTATTGCAGAACTTAATGGTGAAACAACTGTACGTAAAAAGAAACGTAAACCAGAATTAATTGAAGCTGATATTCAAAAGTGTGATGATTATCTTCATAATCTTATTATTAATACCAAAAATATCTCTGCCGATATGGAAGATATTACATTTAATATTAATAATAAAGAAAAATGGTTTACTAAACTTTTTTATCGTTATGATTATCTTGAAGTTCAGCCACATGTTAATTCTAATGACCAAAAAGAATTTAATAGATGGCTGTTGAATATGTCAAAGACATATCACAAACCTATTGTGTGTGGCACTGATACACATAGTTTTGATAGTTATGCCGCTGAATGTCGTACAATCATGCAGATTGCAAAAGGAATTGAGTTTCTGGAAGAAGATACTTTCGACCTTACACTAAAAACATATGACGAACTTGTTCAGATGTTTAGAGAACAGGGTGTGTTATCAGAAGAAGAAATCGAAATCGCGCTTAATAACACAAATGTTATTGCTGACAGCGTAGAGGATTTTGAACTTGATAAAAGTTTTAAATATCCTATTTTTGATACGCCAGAAAATGATGCTAAGACTTTTGAGCAGAAATGTTGGGAAGGATTAGAAGAAAAAATCAAATGTGGTGCAATTGATATTAATAAAAAGCAAGAATATATTGATAGAATTAATGAAGAACTACGTGTTATGAATAAACTCAAAATGTGTGGTTTTATGCTATCAATGCATTATCTTGTTGGTCAATTACGTGCAGAAGGTATTCCGTTTGGATTTGGTCGTGGTAGTAACGGTGGATGTTTAACCTCATATCTAACCGATATTTCTGATATTGACGCTTTGCTTTGGGATTTGTCCTTTGAACGTTTCTGCAACGAAAATCGTGTCTCACTTCCGGATATTGATATTGACTGTTCTGATTTGGACGAACCATATATCTTACAATGTATGTCAAATACTGTTGGTGAATATAAAGTTGCTCATGTGTTTGCATTAGGCACAAATCAATCTTTAGGTGCTATTGATGATATTGGTCGTGCTTTAGCTCGTAAATGGATTAATGATAATGGTAAAGATACCAAGGAATTGAAAATTAAAAAACGTCAATTACAACATAGCGCACTGTCAAAAGAAGAACGCAAAGCACAGATTGATGGTATCAATGAACAAATTAAAGCGATTGATAAATATAATGATAAACTTGACAATCCATATTCTTTGAAACGTATTGCACGAATTAAAAAAGAATTTGGAGCAGATGAACAGCAGTGCCGAGAAAAGCATCAAGATATTTTTTATTATTTTGATGGTATTATAGATGTTAAAATTAGTGCATCTATTCATCCTGCGGGTAATATATGCTCTGACCGTACATTAGATGATAATTATGGAATTATGATAAATGACGGAAAGCGAGTTATTCAACTTGATATGGATGCTGCGCACGAGGTTAATCTTGTAAAATATGATATATTAAAATTAAAGTCTGTAAAAGTACTTAAAAAAATATGTGATTATTTACATCAATCATATCCTCGTTCATATGAAGTTGATTGGCACGATAAAGATGTGTGGGATGATATTACTCAAGACAATCTTGCTATTCCACAATTTGAATCTACATTTTCTGGTCAATTGATTCATACAATGCATCCGAATAATGTAGAGGAACTTGCAATGATTAACGCGGCTATTCGTCCTGCTGGTGCAAGTTATCGTGACGCATTAGTACATCGTCAGCCACATCATAGTAAAAATCCAGAAGTAGATAAATTTTTAAGCAGTACATTGTCATTTCTAATCTTTCAAGAGAATATTATGCAATTCCTGCAAAAGTTCTGTGGTTTTTCTGGTTCAGCCAGTGATGATATTCGCCGCGCTGTAGGTGCGAAAGATAAGGCTGTCATTGAGGAAACCATTCCTAAGATTATTGATGCTTATTGCGAACATCGTGATTTACCTCGTAAGCAAGCAGAGGAAGAAGCACAGGAATATGTACAAGTTATTCGTGATGCAAGTTCTTATGCGTTTAATAAATCACACGCAGTTGCATATTCAATGCTCGGATATATGTTTGCATATATGAAGCATTATCATCCCGCAGAGTTCATTTGTGCATTTCTAAATTATGCAGATAATGATGATGATGTTACGAATGGTACTAAATTAGCATTAGAACGCGGATATAAAATCGAAGAACCAACATTTAGACACGGACGTTCTGAATATTCATTTGATAACGACAAACATATTATTTATAAAGGAATGTCGAGTATCAAATATATGAACGAAAAATCTTCTGAGCAATTATTTTTAATTGGTAAACAGCAATATGATAATTTTTTTGAAGTATTACGTTCAATCAAGAATAAGACTTCTGTCAACTCTCGTCAACTTGATTTATTAATAAAGCTAAACTTCTTTAAAGAATTTGGTAATATCAAAAAACTTATGAAGTATGTAGAGCTATTTGATATGTTTAAACAGGGAGATATTTCTATTATTAATAAAGCAAAACTCAATAGTGATACGATTTGGAAAGTAGTTACACGCATTGCAGAAGTTGATAATGATATTGAAAAAGTAAACATCAAAAAGACTAAAGCAAATGGTTGTGTAGAAATTTTTAAAGAATTATCAGAATTGTTAGATTGTATGGATATTAAAGAATTTTCTTTTAAAGACCGTATTGCATGGCAGAAAGAATTTCTTGGATATATTAATCTAACAACTGGTTTGGACGAAGATAGAAAGAAGTTATTTATTACAAGTATGCGTCCTATCATTGCTAAGAAGGGTCGTAGTGCGGGTAAGGCATGGTGTCGTATTATTACAACACATTCTCTTGGTCGTGGGATTGATGGTGAATGGTGGATTCTTGAAGGAACGTACCAGAAATATTATCGTTTTAACGAAGGTGATATTATAATCGCTGGCAAAGTACGACCAGAAAAATACCAAGATAAAAAGCAATGGTGGCTTGACAGTTATGAATTATGTATTGATTAATATAGAAAGGTGATGTATAATATATGTTAGATGGAAAAAGAGTAATTATTAATGTAGATAAACTACTTAGCAATCACAACTCAGTGAAATTTAGAGAATTTATTAATGCTAATAGAAATACAGTGTTCACTGCTTCTCTTTATGGTAAATATACACAAATGTATATTCTTGATGAAGATATATCTTCCCCTAAGTGGATGTTTTTTGAAGATGATTTAATTGAAGTAGAATAATAAGTTAATTATTGCTTGACATATAGCTCCTTTTATGGTATAATGATTGTATACTATAAAAGGAGTTGTATTGTTTTATACAAAAGAGGTGATATTAAATGAATGAATATATCGACCGTAAAGTTGCGTTTGATGCTATAACCGAACTTGCTGGGAAAGCCCTGACGCGCTCGGCTTATGAAACTGTATGGAAATCAGCGAGAGTGTTGAAGAAAATCCCTTCCGCCAATGTTGTACCAGTAGTGTATGGGCGGTGGAAACAAGACACAGATGGGGATTGGTATTGCACGAACTGTGGTGAGGTTGTTGCTATCTGCGACAGTGGCAAAAATCGAACTTATCGCAAACCATACTGCCCCCACTGCGGAGCGAAGATGGACGGAAGTAAATGGGAGGATATACAGCATAATGGCTAAATATATTGAAAAAGAAGTTGCAGTTAAGATTGCTGAAAAATATGGATTGACAGATGGTTCTGTGTTGGGTAGACATTCTGGTATTGCAGATTGTATAGCATCAGAGATTGCGACTTTGCCTACTGCTGATGTTGTATTAGTGGTGTATGGAGAATGGGTACGTCCGCACTGGGGATATAACGGCAACTTTTGTTATGATTGTTCTGTTTGTGGTAATGAGTCAATGCACAAAGAATATAAATGGAAAGACAAAAAGATTTATCCTATTTGTCCGTGGTGTGGAGCGAGAATGTATAGAGGTGAAAACGATGGCTGAATATCATGTAGGTTGTGGTGCTTTTGGAATTTATGCAGGAACACTTGAACCACGTAACAAAAGTTTGTGGAAGAATAAATCAGAAGTTACTGATGAAGCAATCGTATCAGTTAGGGATTATATGGTTTCTGATTTACTTGGTGGATATAGTTGTTCAAAAGCAACATCAAGTGGTTGGGAATGGAAACTTAAAGATGGTAGATATGTGGAATTACGTGTAACTATTAAGGATGGTGAAGCTAATGATTCAAAATAAGGAACTATATAATTATATCATAAATTCAATTAAAGAAATCCGTAATGATATGGAAATTCTAAAAAACAGATTCAATCAAATTCAAAACGCTTTAATCCTTGCAAAGACAGATGAAGAATATTATGAATGGGTTGAAAAGAATTGTCCAGATGTAGAAGAAGGATTGAAATGGATTGAATTGTGTGAAAAGGGGGAATAATCATTGAACGATACGTTATATTTGATTGTTGGTAAATCTGGCTCTGGCAAAGATACAGTTATTAACAAGGTCTGTGAATTATTTAATTATACAAAAGTGATTTCTTATACAACACGACCAATGCGTACACCAGATGAAAATACGCATATTTTTGTTACTGATAAAGATTTTAATATGGCGAAAGATATTGTAGCATATACACGATTTAATAATTATAGATATTGGGCTACACAAGAGCAGTGTGAAAATAATGATTTTTATATTATCGACCCTGCTGGCATTGATTATTTTAAGTCTCATTATCATGGAAAGAAAAAGATTATTATTATTAATATTACAGCACCGCTACATACACGATTTTTTAGAATGTTAGGTCGCGGCGATGGTTTTACATCTGCTATTAATAGACTGATAAATGACCATAAAGCATTTAAAAATCTCGAAGCAGATTATGTAGTGAATAATATTAATAGTGTAGTACGAGCTGCATTATATATTGTTGAAAATATTGTGAAATACTCATAAAGGAGAGTATATTGAATGAGCTATTGGACAAACAAAGAAAAAATGGCAGAACGTGCTGTGTTACATACACAGAAGATGGAAAATAAATATCAATCCGAAATTCAAGAATGTATTAATAATACAAAATGCTTCACAAATGAAGTGTCTGATTATAAAAATAATAAACGTCTTGACAACGCAATTATTATAGAAGATACTGATACTGTAAGTTCTATTTTTAATCATTGTAGTGAAGGTATAGTAGCGGCATTAAACTTTGCAAGTTATAAAAATGCTGGTGGTTGTTTCCTAGGTGGTAGTACTGCACAAGAGGAATGTCTTTGTCATGCGTCATATCTATATAATGTTTTAAAAGAGTGTAATAGTTATTATGCATATAATAACGAACATAAGAATAATGCATTATATACAAACAGAGCACTATACACTAAAAACATTAGATTTTTCAAAAATCAAAAATCTGTTTGTTGTGATATAATTACTTGTGCTGCACCAAATTATTATGCTGCATATAAATATCGCAGAATGAATAAAGAAAACAATTCCGTTGTACTTAAACAACGTATCAAGTTTGTACTTGATGTTGCAGAATATAATAATGTAGATACATTAATTCTTGGTGCATTTGGTTGTGGTGTGTTTGGTCAAGACCCACGAGAAGTAGCAACTATTTTTAATGACGAATTGAAAACTCATAATTTTAACAAAATTATTTTTGCTATTCCAAGTGGACACAATGATAATTATTACTGGTTTAATGAGGTTTTGAAAGGTTAATATAAATGACTAAAACATTTTGTGATGTATGTGGTAAGGAATTAACTTCACTTGAAGAACTAAATGTATATTGTGTTTCAATTGTCAGACAACATAAAATGGGCTATGCCCCATTGACAAGAAAGTATCCAGAAGTATGCGAAGATTGTACAAAAAAGATTGCTAAGTTTATTGATGACATTGAAGCTGAAAATTAAAAAAGGCAAAAAATAGAGGATGTATCAATACATCCTCTATTTTATTATTTAAGGAGTTTCTCTACAAGAGCGTCTCCCCAAATATATTTATAAATATATTCGATAGTTTTATCTTCAATACCAAATTTCTCTTTTAGTTCTTTTGCAAGAGTATCATCAATTTTATCAACAACACGAGTATTTGGAGCTTGAATTTTCGGTAAATTATCTTCATATTTTACAGAATAACCAGCAAGACCAAAATCGCGTAGTTTTACATAATTGTAGCCATCTTTAGCAATGGCGTGAACTTTACACTTCTTGCCATCAATTACAATAGTCCTTTCAGTGACCATTTCTTCATCTTCTTTCTTTACTTCTGGTTTTGTAGGAGCGGTTGGTTTGGTAGATTCATATTTTGCATAAGGGGGTTGACCGTAGCCTAAAATTCTGCTATAATAAATACTATAAGATTTCTTAGCTACACAGCCACCATTAGCAACAACACCCTCTTGAGAAGAAGTGTTTCCTTCAATAGTTACGACCTTTTCAGAACTTGCACTTGATACAAGTCCAACATGACAAGCAAGACCATCAGAACCACGGAAGAAAATTACGTCACCTCGCTGTGGATTAGAAGTTTTCCATAGACCATTGCGCTTAAACCAGTTCACACCATCTGGACAATAAGCAAAATGTGGCACAACTTCTTTTTTGCCACATCCAATATAAATCATATCAGATACGAACATAGCACACCAAGGTTGAGCTTGGAAATCTTCACCAAAATACTCTTTGTACCATTTAGCAAAGATAGTGTAATTATTATATCCTGCATTTGCAGTTTTAGATTCGAGCTGAGAGTTAGATGCCTTTTCAAGATAACCAACCCACTTTTCAGCTTCTTCGATAACTTTATCTCGTAAAGCCATCTTATCACCTCATTAAATATATAATTAAATAAAATTAACCCATAACAACAATTTTAATAGAATTAGATGCAATTGCTGATGCAAATGTTAGCGTGATACTATTTGTGTTATTAATAGTATACTGAATCCATACATTCTGGTTAGAAGATACTTGTACTGCACTTACACAAATATCAGAAGTACCAAGATTATGAGTTACAGTATATGAAGTAGAAGAACCATTACCAATAGTGGTAGAATACTTCTTAACTCCACCAGATGACATTGTAGTTGCTACAGGATGACCATTGGCATCAAATGTAATTACTTGACCATGTGTACCTGTGAGAGCTGTTAGCTTGCCATCTGCATTGGAAATAGCCACTGCGTTTGCAGTAATGGTATGACCGTTAGCAGTTTCAGCATAGTTATTTAATTGACCCTCAAGTGTTTCAAAGTGTGTAGCAGTATTAGATGATAGAGCTTGTAATTCACTATCTCTTGCACATAGTACATATCCATCTGTTTCTGTAGTATCACCAATTGCTAACTTTTTCTTATCAGTAATATAGCAAGGTTCACCTGTTTTAAGAACGCCTTTACTAAGTTTAGTTAAAATAGCACGAAGAAATTGTAGATGATGTTTAATCGCCATAATTTCCTCCTTTCCAATGTATTATCTGTTATAATGCATTATTATAAAATCCGTAAAATTAATAAAAAATATGAGGGGCATAAAGCCCCTCATATCAAAAACACATTATTGTACTTGAGTAAAAATTAAAGCTCACCGCAATCAATATCACCAACAGATAGAGCACCGTCAGCACCAACGCCGATTTCGGTAGAACCCTTAACAGCACCAGCAACAGTAGCAGAAGCAACAGCCATCTTGATACCAGAAGCATCAACAGATAGACCGTTAGCTGCAACAACCTTGGCAGATACAGTGTTATCAGCAATAGAAATGCCGTTGCCAGCCTTCATAGAAGCAGGAGTAGCAACGAATAGACCATCAGTACCAAGAGTTAGAGCGTTACCCTCAGTAGCAGAGATACCAACCTTAACGGTAGGAGCGGTAGCAGTACCAGCTACAACGATGGACTTGTCAGCAGCAGCTACAGAAGCAACCTTCTTGTCAGCTTCTGCCTTTGCAGCAGCAGCATCGTCTACACCCTTTTGCGCAAGAGCACGAGCACCGTAAACGGTGATAGCTGTATTAGCGTCAGCGTCAGTGCCCTTAACAGCAGCAGCAGCGGTAGTAGCAGCATTATCTGCATGGTCGTTTAGAGACTTAACAGTTGCATAAGCAGCGTCCTTTAGACCATGTACAGCAACGTCAGTACCCTTAACAGCGATAGTACCATCGGTAGCACCCTCGGCAATATCATCAGCTTGTACAGCAGAATCAGCCTTACCAAGAGAGGTCTGAACATCAACAGCAAGCTTTACCTTGGTTACAGTACCATCAGTAATGGTAGCAGTTACCTTATGGTCAGCAGATACATCAATAACAACCATATCGCCAGTCTTAGAACCAGAAGTTACGTACTCGATTAGGTCAGCAACATTGATGTAAATCTTATCCTCGGTAGCGTTAGCAAGAGTTAGAACGAGGAAAGTACCAGTGTGGGTCTCATCTGGATTGGTAACAACTTCGCCAGACTTAACTACCATATCCTTTGGAATGTTGATAGACGCACCAACATTTTTGCCATCCTTAGTTAGATTGTAAACGGCAGCGTAATCGCCAGATTCAGCAGCCTTAACAATAGAGTACTCAGCAGCAGCAGGAACAACAACCTTTAGACCATCTTCGCCAAGCTCGATAGCATTAGAAGCATCTGGGTCGAGCTTTACGCCAACAGTCTTAGCAGTAGCAGTACCAGCTACAGTTACAGAGTTGTCGGCAGCTTCAAGGGTATTTACAACTGCGTCCTTAACAGCCTTTGCAGCATCGTCTGCGTGCTTGTTAAGATTTGCAACGGTCTCATAAGCTGCATCCTTTAGACCATGAACATTAACGTCATTACCCTTAACAGCGATAGTACCATCGGTAGCACCCTCGGCAATATCATCAGCTACAGCCTGTACAGCAGCGCCAGCCTTAGCGATAGCACCCTTTAGGTCAGTATCAAGCTTGTCGTTGGTGATTGCACCATCATTGATGGTTACGTTTAGAGCAACATCACCAGTACCATCAAATGCTACAGCAGGAGCAGTGACTTCACCAGTTACAGATACGTTATGCGCATTAGCAAGCTTTGTAGCGGCATCAGCACTTGCAGCGGTGTCAGCATGACCAGCACGTACAGCAACAGCAGTACCAGCCTGACCGTCAACACCTACAAATAGTTTGCCCTTTTCGTCCTCGGACAGTAGTACTGCAAGTTCGCCAGCCTTTAGAGCAGCAGCAGTAATCTTAGCAAGTTCAGAAGCACGCTTTTGTTGAATAGTAGCCATAATACATTTCTCCTTTAAATAAATATAAGCTTATAATTAGTTAATATTTCCAGCATCAATATTATCAGACCAACCGATAGAACCATCATCGTTTACAATAAGTACTTTGCCAGCTTCTGCTATAGTTGCGGTTGGCACACCATTTGCTTTCACAGAATCATCCACATACTTCTTTGTAGCTGCATGAGCGTCCTTTGTAGGTTCGCCTACATTGATGTTAGTTAGTGTAGTTTGTGAATCAGCTTTTGTAAAGCTAATTTCACTATTTGTATCACTGGTCATTGTGCCAGCATCCTTGATATGAACAGATTTAGTATTATTAATACTATTATCATCCATATCTAAATCACCATTCATGGTGTCGCCATTTTTATTAATAGCATTATCTAATTTTGTTTTATCTTCGTTGGTGAAACGTTTAGTATCAACACCATTTGGAATATCATCAGTAGTTAGCTGTACATCGCCAGACTTTCCATTAACACTAATTACACCAGAAAAACTACCATTAATAGCAGAAAATTTATAAGTTCCACTGGAATCTACATTAATAATATATGGCATATAAATACCATTCTTAGAAATTGAAATAATTTCGCCAACTGGTTTATTTACCATTTGATTCAGCCATTCGGTAGCCTTTTGCTCTGTTTCAAACTTACGAACAGATGAAGATACTTTAACTTGTTGGCTATCTTTATTAATAACAACAAGATTACCATATGCGCCATCTGTACTGTCAAGAACAAGTATCATATCGCCAGAATCAATTTTGCCTTTTTGTAGAGCACTTTCAATTTTGGTTTCGTCAGTTGTATACGCAAGAGCAAACGTCATATTATTATTCATACCAATAACCACCTCCTTTTATTAATCTAAGTCCAAATCTTGAACTTCATTTATCTGAATATCATCACCAATTGGTTTATTGTCAGAAATTAATTGAATTTTCTGGTCTTTGCTCAATGTGATGTTATCAGCTTTAGCATTAATTTTATCAATAAGTTTTTCAATTACAGAACCGTAATTAACAACTTGAATGCTTTCTAATATATCGAAGTAGCTATTAGAACTTCTCATAACATTGGCATCTTCATTTGTATAAAAAACAAGCCAAAATTTTAATCGTCCATATAATACAGTAATATCGTCAGTGATAATCCAGTGATATAAATTATAATCATCATAATCATTATCATCATCTAATGTAGGCTGTACATAGCTTGTTACTCCATTTGGTAACATATATTCAATACGTATATTAAAATTTGACATGTTTGTATTATTGAATACTTTTGGGATGAAAATATCAATGGTTGTAGTTTCATTTTCACCTTGATAAATCGGGGTGCTTTTTGTTGTGAGCAGTGTTTTATCTTCACAAAGTCGAAGTACATACATAAGTTTAACACCTCGTTAATAGATATTAACCAACACTGTCGTTTTTATTATTAACATTGATATTGGTAAGACCCAAAATTTTAATTAGATTTTGAATAGCTTTACCCATATATAGAATAATAGCAGAGTTCATAATCAAATCTGGTGTAACTCCAATTGAAGAAAGGTCTGTAGAATCAAATGCGTATGCAATACCCATAAATGCACAGGCAATAATCGCAGCTTTGATAATACCGTTAATCAAAACTTTCCAATCAAAATTACATTTATCAATACTTAAATTATTATATAATCCAAGTAGAACATTAATAACAATAGCAACTGCAAGTGTTGGGAGTAGATGTGTAATATTTGTCAACATAATATCACTCCTTGCAAATTCTTTCGAGAATTACACAAAGTTCTTCTCTGGTTATATTTGTTTTTGGATTTATTTTATTATTAGAACCCTTAATATAACCTTTTTCAATGCAGTAACGCACTGCATCAACAGCCCAAGTAGAGATTTCATTTTTGTCTGAAAACCCATCGAGAATATCCTTTTCTGGTTCTGGATTTGGTTTTGGCTCTGGTTTTGGACTGGGTGTAGGTGTTGGTTCTGGTTTAACAGGCGTAGTACTATTAATAGGTTCTACGTATTCAATATAGTCCGCAGAACAATAATAATAGTAAATCACTTCTCCGTTATTAAACCCAAAAGAGAATTTTGCCCATCCGTCAGAAATTTCATGTACAACAATAATATCACCATTTTTCATTGTTGTCAGGATTTGACCATTAGGTGTATCGCGTACATTGAGAGATGTTTTGACAACTACTTTATATTTAGCTGGTAGTGTTTGCTCCGTTTTAGCATTTTCTTTAAGACGAACCCAAACAAAATTATCAACAGGTCTGTTTTCAGAAGGATTATTTGCGACCTTACCATTAACCATTGTTCGTACAGAACCGCCACCATCAAGGTTGAATGCATATTTTACACCAAGTTCAAGTAGAAGTTTTTGAACAACATCAAACTTTACCTTGGCATCTACTGTCATAATATAAATATAGTTATCATCATATGCTACTACTTGACGTTTTGCACCATAATTAATAGATATTGCATTGCCCCAAGTAGAACTATCTGTTTTCTTATAATTATCAATGAGTAATGGATATGCAGTCATAAAATCCCACCATTGACGTTCCTTATCAATGCCTTTAACAAAATGTGTTTTATCATCAGATGTAACACCAAAGCCTACAAAATTATTTTGATAATTTTGCTCTTTACCATTATCTACAAATGACATGATGTTCTTTCCGTTAGACATATTGAACAAGCCACCATTGATTAAAATGTGTGGTTTTTTAGTTTGTCTATTATAGAAAGACTGCATGGTTTCTGTTGGTTGATTACCTTGCGACATTCCAACCTCGTCAATATCATCATAACTAATTTTCTCAACTAATGCTGAATACTCTTTTGCATAGAGCTGAGAAAATTTGCTATCATCTGTGCGAGGTTTAGATTGATTAAAATAAGTAAACATAGGGGTTTCTCCACCACCTTGAGCATAGTTTGAAATCGTAATTTTTTCTGGCGAGGGTAGTCTTACAGCACCCCAACCAGTTTTAGAATCAAAACCATCATCTTTAAGGTCTGTGGTGTTGTCTTTAAAGAATTGATACATGCCTTTTTGAGTTAGTGGCTTACCAGTTTTATCAATAAAGAAGTCATCAACAAGACAAGACATACCACACAACCACGGTGTAGAGAATGATGTGCCAGAATGCGAACAGCCATCATCAGTAGCCTTAGTTGCTTCTGGATAAGTATAAATCATAGAAGGAGCAGAGAAATCTACATATTCAGATACAGAAGAATACCCTGCTGGTACTACATCTCCGTTGACCATAAGAGTGTAAGCAGCTACGCCAAATACTTCATCAATTACCATAATAGGATTAAATGTATCTGTATCATCGTTACCAGCAGCCCAAAACTGTTTAAATTCTGGATGGTCTTGCAACCACTCCTTCATATCGTTCAGCCAGTTAGTATTATTATTAGTTGTAAGAGAAGTAAACATATTAGTAATATTCTCTTTCTCAATAATATCAGCAGACTTACTAAGGAACTTATTTTCATAAGAACCATTGCTATAATATCTGCCACCTGTAGATTCAAGCATATATAGCTGTGCTTTCGGAGCTACTTGAAAGAATGTGCAACAAGTATGAACTGCATGAGTACCAGAATAACCTATATCAGCAATACCAAAAGGGTCATGTACCTGTCCTACTGGGTCATACTTCATATTCCAGCTTTCGCCAGATGCAGCTTTTACACGCTCTCCATAATAACCAGCGGCATGGAATTTATCAACGCCAGTGTATTTTCTATGTCTATTATTATCATTTAATAGAACATTGGTCATTATATCATTCCTTCCTTTGGGTGAATAAATAATAATGTGGCATTTGTTCGTTAAACATTAAATATCTTAGATAGTCATCAACAATAATACATACAATAGAAAGTAGTATCCATAATAGACTAAATGGTAAACATACTTGACCAAGAATATTAAGTGGCATATTAGAATAATCCCATACATTCCATCCAAGCCATATATTAATAATACAACCTGTAATAAATTCTAAGACAGTTACAATACATGCTCCAATAACACCTTGCTTTGCAAGTGACATTTCCCAAGGCAATAAGTTGTTAATTGAGCCTATGAGCAATCCACATAATCCCCCCAATAAAATCATGCTAAAATTGCTACGACCTCTAAAAATAATTTCCAACGAACAATATGTTGAACCAAAAATCCACCAAAGTATAAAATACTTTAGAATGGATTTTTTATACGTTGCCATAATTAACCTCTACTGCAAGAACAGCTTCTACAGTAGTGCAACTCTTAATTTCAATTTCTTTTGCCTGCTGATAAGAAACAAGCGGCTTAACATAAGCTGCAATCTGTAGAGCAAGAGCAGTGATTTGCTCGATAGTCATCTCTACACATTCCTCACCAGTGGTATTCCAAGTTAGTTTATAATTCTGACCAGCAGATGTAGCAAGCTGATAAGTAGCAATCTCATTGGCAAGTAGTGACTGCTTCTCAAAAGTTACAGAATACTTTTTACCATCGGCGGTCTCATAAGGATGTGCAGATAGATAATCAGATAGACCAGTCTTAGTTTTCGCAATCTGTACAGTCTTAATACCATCAAGAGCATTATCTTCGCCAGCAAGTTCAATAAACTCATCAGTAGTAATGTAAGATTTGAGCAAAGCCTTGCAAAGCATATCAAGAGTTACAAAACCATTAGCCTGTAGTTCTTTGATATTATAGTAAAAATTGGTATCAGCCATAAAAAATTTACAACTCCTTTCGGAAACTATTGACTTTATTTGACGATGATAGTACAATAATACCACAATCAAACAAGATTTACAAAATTAAATATGAAAGGTTGAAAAACAAAATGTCTAACAACACTAACAAAAGTAACAAAAATAAGCAGATTTACGGTTACTGCCGTGTATCTACTAAGGAACAAAATCTCGACCGTCAGCTCATTGCGATGAGAGAAGAAGGTGTTCCAGAAGAAAATATCTTCTCTGACAAGAAGTCTGGTAAAGACTTTAACAGAACAGAGTGGAAGAAGTTGTATAACAAACTTCGCGCTGGTGATACTCTGATTATTATGAGTATTGATAGACTTGGCAGAGATTATGATGCGATTGGTAGAACGTGGAAACGTCTTACCAATACTAAGAAAGTAAATATTAAAGTATTGGACATGCCGATTCTGAATACTACTAATAACACTCTCGTAGATAAACTTCTGTCTGATATTATTCTACAGCTACTTGCATATGTAGCACAGACAGAACGTGACAATCTTCTTAAACGTCAGGCACAGGGCATTGCTGCTGCAAAGGCTCGTGGCGTACACTTTGGTAGACCAGAAGTAAATGTACCAAAGGACTTTAAGAAAATTGTAAGAGATTGGGAAGATAAAAAGATTAGTTATACCGAAGCGGTAGAACTGTCTGGTCTGAGTACCAGAACATTCTACCGTAAGGCAGAACAGTATAAGCGTAAAATTTGATAGATTATTAATAGATAATGCACTCGAAAGGGTGCATTATTTTTTTTATTAATAGAAAAATCATTGTCAAAATTGTGATGGTAAATCTTGCCTAACGGCAAGAGTATATGGGCAAATAATTTTAATCATTATTATATTGGTCATGTCAACGGTGGTCTTGTACCATTAGCAAATTGGGACGAGTTGCAACACTCTATTGTAAAAATCTCTGTACAAACTAAAGATATATCTTTATCTACACCAGAAGTGTGGAATCATAATGGATATAATAGTGATGAAGTATATAGTATACCAATCTCAATTACAGACTCAATTCAATTTGATAAAATACGCAGTATTACTATCAAATGTAACAGATTAAGCATTTCTGGGTCTCAAGTAAAAAATAGTGGGAGTTCAGTAACCGTAGATTGTAGACCAACATTTGCATTTCCAGCAACAGTTAAAAGTGGTGGTAGTAATATAGTGTCCGCGGCTTCTATCACTACAACATCATATCCGCGAGATTTTAACACATCAGAAGATACAAACTTTGATGCATTTGGATTTTGGAATTACCCATATATTTATACATGGTGTGAAGCATCATATAATGGTATATATGCACAATATCAAAGACAATCTTCAATACCACAAGCATCATTGCAATTAGTAGGCAATTATTCAAAGCCGTGGTCAATATATGGGGTATTAACAGTGACAGCAAACATCACAATTTATATAACATATGTTGCCTAACGGCAAAATTATTAAATTTCAAAATGCTTTATATCAATCTGAAAAAATAATCACTCAATCTGATATACCTTCATGGGGTTTTTGGACAGTAAATAGTAACAGCGAACAACTACATTTAGGTTTTAAACCTTCTTTTGTAATCTTATCATCATTAACACATTTAACAGCAACACAGGGTGTATCATTTGGTTTAATTAGTTCAGATGATAATGCGTCATATATTGATTGTGTCGAAACAGAATCATCAATGAATATTAATATGAAAATAAAATACATTCGTATAACATTTATGGATTATGGCATAAGGGCGAACAATTTAGGAATACGCTCTGAAACATTTCCTATCGTATATTGGTATTTAGCATTTAGATAATATTGATTAACGGCAAGATTATTAGGTGTAATAATAATGGTCAATGTTATATTGGCGATTCTAATAATTCTTTAGCACAACTTTGTAACTATACCGATATGATAAACCAAATTAATAGCGTTAATAGCACAATAAACGCACTTAAATCATCAATGCCAAAATGTTATGCTGGCGTTTGGACTGTAAATAATCACAATGAACGTTTAGTATTCCCATCTGAACCAGTTGGTGTATTATACACAACTACACACAACGCACAAGATGTAAGCGCACAGGGGCGTTTCTTGTCTTTTAAAACACATACATATACATGGTTTATGACATATGATGGTACAATTGCTACTACAATTGGTGATAATCCATTATCAAATCTACGTTATAAAGATTATATTGATAATAGTAGTAAACTTTCAACTTATCCACAATCTATGGTATATATTGCATTCTTTGCCTGATGGCAAAATAATCTCTTATAGTAACAATACTTATATAGGATTTAATAATCTTGTACAATGGATTGCTGGAATAGATGCACCAATTATTGGTAAAGTTACGGCAGAGAGTACAACCAGAATATCTATGCCACGAACTATTTCCGCAATAGTGATGTTTTCTTTAACCGATAATACAGAAGCGTCTACAAAAGACCCAGCGGTATTGGTTTGGGGCACATCTCATGTAAGATATAGATTCCAATGGGGCAATTCTACACCACAGATGATTACTACACAACGCGATTTAAATACTTCTCGATGGAGAGATATATTTAATATGTCATCTGCATATTTCCCTATGGATATTTTATATATAGCAGTTTGATTGCCTAATGGCAAAATCACGCATTATAATCATAATGGTTATACTTATATTGGTGATGCTAATAACCATTTATCACAAATTGCAAACTATTCTGATATAACTTCTTTACAAACTGCAATTAACAATATTCAAAATACACTACCATATAAAATTGGTGTTTGGAATCCTGTTGACCAATATCAAGATTTTTATGAAGTCGATTTTGAACCTTCTGCAATTATATTCTTTTGTTGCGGTAGTTCAGATAATACAGTGCCAAGTAATGGTGGTGTGATGTGCTTTGCATCACATACTATGCGTATAATGTGGAGATTTACTTCCGCTCCAATAGGAATAACAGGAGGTGTATCTTCCATTAGAGGAAATACTTTAAAAAGAATAAGCAATATATCGCAATGGAGTAGCAATCCATTATTGATATATATTGCAGTTAGATAATTAACAACTTTATTAATAGAAGGAGGTGTTGCACAATGAGTGCAATCATAGAAAAACATCACAATTGGATGGAGTATCAATCGCACCGTGTTTATCCAGAAGTGTGGAACGAAGATGACACTGAACGAAATACACACTGGGTAGCTGTTCCACCAGAATTTGAACAAGATATTATTCAAAATGCTCCATATATTGAAATTACATATGATAAAAAAGATACTGACAAGATTGTAGGAGTAAAGATTCTACCTCGTCCAGAACCTACTCCACAACCTCATCAGCCCAATTATAACGATAAATTACTACTTGCTTCTATTAGTTGATTAAAATAAAATACATACCTCTCTATGTATTAATAAGTAAAATAGCATTCATGAAAATATTACTTTTTGGCAAAAAGACTTGTTGCGTTTTATGCTATTTTTGACTAACCAGTTTGTTTAAACGTCCAAAAAGTTGCAAAAACTTAAAAATTTTTGACATTCTTTTCCAGCACCTTGTCAAAATGGGGTCTTGCCATATTATTTTTGCCTGATTCGCCCGACCATTAATAACATTTACAGTTATGTAATTTAATTACGCAACAATAAATACAGCCTATTAATAGTGTAAAAGTGATGCGGTAAGAGGTCGCTTTAGTGTGATAAAGTTTTGTCACTTGTCAAATACAAATATTGGTAAATATGTCAAATTATAGGTTAGGATTGCAGTAAATTATAAACCATACGGTTAGTGTCAGACATGACAAACTCTGGTTCGACTGCTGGTTCTTCTTCTGGTTCAGTATATATTTTAACCCATTCGTTATTGATATACTTATCACCAATACCAAAACTTGGTAAAAGTGGAACATCAAATCCAAGTGTTTCTGCTAACTTCGCATCGTCACATGCAATTGCATCAACACAAATATCATTTTCTATTTTTGCGTAGTTCATAAAAACACCTCTTAACCGTATATAATAATAAGTCCGCTGCCACCATTACCGCCAGCGTGCGGGTAGTTGCCTTTGTCTCCACCGCAACTACCGCCACCACCGCAAGTAATAGAACCATGAATGTAGTCATGGTCAGCATTTTCATATAATCTGTCATTAGCATACCCACCATGTAATTTACCAGACCAAGTTGCGTATCTATCGTCTGGATAAAACGCGCTTAAATGTGATGTAGCTCCACTGCCACCTATTCCATAATTGAAACCGTCATATGGATTAAAGCCACTATAATGCGTATATCCAGACATATCAGCTGCATCTTTACCTCGGATATTAAAGAAATGTGTTAAAAAGTGATTATATGTAAACGCAGAACTGCCTGACGACCCAATTGTACCGTCAACAGGAACTTTTGCATATTCAGGATAATCGGTACGATTATAACCTCCTGCAAGTCCACACAAGTCTGGACTCATCGTACCAGAACCCGATGTTGCAGGGCGGGTACAGCCTTGACCTCCCATTCCTGTGCCAGTAAAATTATCATCATTAGAATATGGGCTACCACCAGAACCACCTTTTGCTATATAAGTTTCATTCGCAAAATACGAATCACCACCGTTAGAACCGCGGTTGCCCTGATGCCCTGCTCCCACAGGAGCTACACCACCAGCACCACCAGCACCAACAACAATAGAATAAACTGTTTGTGGGAATACATCTATATTTCGATACATAATACATTCTCCGCCGCAGCCGCCGCAGCCGCAACGTCCATATCTCTCCATATTTTCCCATGCACCAGATGCGCCGCCACCGCCGCCGCCACACACCCAAGCGTCTATATTATATACACCGTCAGGACATGTCCAAGTGGTAGTAGATGTAAAGCGTGCAATTTCATTTTTAGAACCATTTGTAGCTACTAGTTGTGGACGGTTGTTTGCATCTGCAACATATAGCTTATTTTGGAATATAATACTCTTGCCATTAGGCAATCTTATCAATTATATACATTACCATATTGGACATTCTTTTTTATTAATACAATTAAGTAAATATTCAAGTCGTTCAATGGGTAAGTCAGAAACAAAATCATCCCATACCCACATATATCCTGTATAAAATTCTTCAAGGTGTCCATATTGACACCAAAGATTTCCATCATCAAGTAAATGTTCGGTAGTATCGGCAGGAGCTATGCTATTTAATTTAGCTGCAAGCTCCTGCCTATTAATTTCTTCATCTGGATTATCTTCATCATAACCCCAAAAATAATCAATGCAATTTTGACTTGTGATAGCACAAATAATCTCATGTTTATCTGTAACGAGGAAGTTATCAAAGTTTTCAAGAATAGTTCCGTATGGAATATTAACTTGACCACAAATTGCTTGACCCTTAAAACGCTTTTTACAAATATACTGTTTATAAACCATCGTTTAACCTCACATAATATTTGTTAGAATTAGTCGATTAATTTCATCTTTAGACTGAAATACCAGTTGACCATCATCTTCTTCAATCAACATAACGGTATCTTTATCTTCATCATAAGCAAGACCAAGAATATTATATAGAGTATCTTTATAATTGATATATGATGCATTCTTCTCATCGGTGAGAA
>OHLN01000248.1_pt1 | contig 33403 bp, 31 predicted proteins | sample 1569071 | NCBI WGS metagenome assembly OHLN01 (sample SAMEA3879594, study PRJEB24766) | human gut metagenome | biome: human-associated habitat; feature: feces | place: USA | collected 1985/1987
TCGTAAAACGTTGGATAGCAAGAAAAACCTTTAGTGAGGGATCAAACTTGGGTTAAAGAATAGTTTAATTATGGAAAAGGAAATTTTATTGAATAATGGAGTGAAGATTCCTACACCGGGTTTCGGAACGTTTCTTACTCCTGATGGAGCAACCTGCGTTGAAGCTGTGAAAGCTGCCATCGCTGCAGGCTACACCCACATCGACACCGCTGCTATCTATAAAAATGAGGAGAGCGTGGGCGAGGGAATCAAGGAAAGTGGAATCAAGCGTGAGAATCTCTTTGTTACCAGCAAGGTTTGGAACACGGAGCGTGGTTACGACAAGACTTTGAAGGCGTTTGATAAGACTTTGAATGATTTAGGTCTCGATTATCTCGACCTCTATCTCATTCATTGGCCAGCCAACAAGTTGCAGTTTGGAATGGATGCAGACAACTTGAATGTGGACACCTGGAAAGCCATGGAACGTCTCCATGAAGAAGGCTTGATTCGCAGCATCGGTCTTTCCAACTTCATGCAGCATCATGCTGAAGCTGTGATGGTGAGGGCAAACATCTGTCCGATGGTTGACCAGATAGAGTATCATCCAGGATTCACCCAGAAGGAATGTGTGGAGTTCTGCCAGAAGAACAACATTCTCGTGGAAGCATGGAGTCCGTTGGGAAGAGGCAATGTTTTGGACAATCCTCTCTTGAAGTCGATTGCTGCCAACCATGGCAAGAGTGTGGCTCAGGTAGTCATCCGATGGGTGATGCAGACAGGCGTTTTGCCACTGGTAAAGTCGGTTACTCCAAGCCGAATCAAGGAAAACTTCGATGTATTCGACTTTGAACTCTCTCAGCAGGAAATGCTTGAAATCGCATCGCTGAAGGCTGACAGAATAGGTCCAGACCCCGACACATGTGACTTCTAAAAATAGCTAAACCGACTGATTATAGTGTCAGTCGGTTTTGCCATTCTTGCTTGTAAAGAGGCTATGTTGATTTAGAACACAATTTTTAGCTTCTTACTATCCAACCTTCAACCCGTCTGAACCGAGCAAATATTTTTCATATTAATTTATTGATTATCAAATACTTTCCTTAATTTAATAGACCCCACTTAAGCTCTGCCATGGCGAGAAAACGTGCCATGAAATGGAACAATCTACACCTTAGACCGAGGGTTGAGTCGATTACAGATGACAATGTGGAGTCAAATTGCTCCATGATTGAAAATATTCCTCCCAAAGGAGTGAGTTTCTCGGATTTTATTTGTATATTTGCCATGTCTTGTTGACTTTTTATCGTCTTTGGTATTGCAACACTAAGATAGGTAAAATTTCTGACATGGTAAAATCCTGAGTAACTTATTGGTGCTCAGGTACTTAAAAAGTTTAATTAATAATAGTGTTGCGGAATTAAGGATGACCTTAATGACCGTGACCTTAATGACCGGATTTAGGTATTGGAAAATGACCGATAATGAATTTGACACTTCATGACCTCTTAAAACAAAAAGGCGTAAGGTATGGTAGATACAATCTTAGTAAAATGCAGAGTAATTTGCATTTTACTTCATAACCATTCGTGTTTCTAACATATTTTACCTATCTTTGTGCCTTAAAAAATAGAAGTTACACAATGGAAAAGTATGTGTTAGAATTACAGGCTGTACTAGACAAATATAGAAGTCTTGGTATTTCGCAGCAGATAGATTACGATAAGTTCTATCTGTATTCCATCATTACACACTCTACTGCCATAGAAGGTTCTACTGTGACGGAAATAGAGAATCTATTGCTCTTTGATGAAGGTATTTCTGCTAAAGGTAAGCCCTTGGTAGAGCAGTTGATGAATCTTGATTTGAAGCATGCCTATGAGCAATCCATTCGATGGGCTAAGGAGCACAAACCTTTTTCTGTAGAAATGCTTAAGCAATTGTCTGCATTGGTGATGAAGAATACCGGCAGCGTTTATAGCACGCTTCAGGGGGAATTCGATTCTTCTAAAGGTGACCTCCGTCTATTAGGTGTCACAGCGGGAGCTGGTGGACGTTCCTATATGAACTTTCTGAAGGTTCCTGTAAGGTTGGCTGATTTCTGCAATGAGATAAACCGAAGGCGTGAATTGCTTCTTGAAAACCCGAGTGAGATGGATGCATATTTGTTGAGCTTCGATGCTCATAACATCCTTGTCAGCATCCATCCTTGGGTGGATGGAAATGGCAGAATGTCACGTCTCATCATGAACCACCTTCAGTTTGAATTTAATCTTGTTCCGACAAAGGTAATGACAGATGATAAGGCAGCTTATATTGAAGCTCTTAATGCATCTCGAGAAGAAGAGTCGATGTTACCATTCCAGTCTTTCATGCTTCAAGAGCATATCAAAAATCTTAAGGCTGAGATAGAACAGTACGAAAGATCTATGGATGATGATGTCGTGATAAATGTCGGGAAAGATTTTGAAAATGTCGGGAAAGAAAAACTGATTGAACTTTCTGAACGTCAGCAGAATATCATTTCTGCTGTTAAACTTCATCCGGCAATAACGATTCCGGAATTGGCGCAGAGAATGTCGGGAAAGAAAACTGTAACGACACGTACTATTGAAAGAGATATTGCTGCTCTTCAAGCCAAGGGAATCTTGAAACGTGAAGGCGGTAGAAAAAGTGGTAAATGGATAGTTGTAAACATCTGAATAACCCGAAATCATTTTTATTGTATTGGAAATTAATATTAATTAAAATAGTAGCTTATGAGCAATGTATTTTTTGAACCTTGGGTTGGCTGCCAGTACTCCGAGGGCATAAATGGGAAACGTATAATGGTTTTAGGCCATGTTCACGTTTGTGATGGATGTGATAATTGTGGTGTTGAAAAGTGTGATGATTTTTCTACACAGAAGGTGGTGGAAGATTATATTGTTTGGAGAAAAAACGGAACAATACCATCTCCAGGATATGAAAAATGGCTTCAGACTTACCTCAACTTTGTCAAAGCTTTCTTCGGGTTTCAACCAGAACCTGAAGTTGAAGAAACAGACTTTTGGAACAATATCATGTTTTACAACTATCTTCAGTTGGCCGTTCCCACTCCAACTACCCAAGCTCCTCATGATGCTTATGTCCGAGCTCAAGAGCCTTTTATATCTGTTATAAATAGTTATGAGCCGGATGTTATTTTCGTATGGGGAAAGCCAACATACGATAATACCCCTGCGTATAAAGGTGTAGAACTAGAGCCATTGCAATTTGAAAATATAATTGCCAAACGATATGAGTACACTCTTGATTCTGGCAAGAAATGTGTAATGATAAATGTACATCACCCATCTTGTTATTTCTCTTATTCTCAGTGGCATGAAATAATTAAGCTAGCTTTGTGTTAGGCATTGAGGGACTTTCGAAATACCCCGAAATCCTTAATGACCTTGACCTTCTGGAGGCCTTCTTCTCCAGGATGGCGGCGATGTTTACCACCACCTTGCGGAATTGACCCACACGCCTGGTTGTGTCGATGAGTGAAATATAAACATTTATAACAAGCCTTACTTTTTAAAGTGGGCTCAGTATATAACCTTTCGAACATAATTGCAGAGTTTCTTGATTGAAATTATTTCTTTAATAATATCACCTTTGCCCCTTTGTTATCCATTCCTGGCATTGTTGCGCCAACAGGTGCACCTATATATGTAGGGTCACTTACCGTAAAAGGCTCCCGTCAAGCATAATGCAATCGCCATGCGCTCCGTAGGGAAAGTTCACGGCTGTGCACATGTGGCCAGGGTAGTAAACCAGCACAACATCTAATCCTAGCAAGTCACGAACCAACCGAGAATATAATATAGCCCTATCTTCACAGTCACAGTAAGGGTAGTACAATGTTTCTTCTGCGAAGAATGCACGGTCATGTCCCCATACCTTATCGTCATATTCGTATTCGAAACCAATTTGAATATAGTTCAATAACATATTGGCAGCTGTCAACAGATCCTTATCTCGAAGGCTACTTTTCAGCTGCGGATATAATTCCAACTTCACGGACTCTGATAAAGGTGTGTTTGCATAATATCTCCATCGTGTCAAAAAGTTGTCATCAGAATAGGACGTAGGATAATCATTGAAAAAGGCTATTAGGTTCTTATTAACCTTACATTTCGTCTCTATAGGACACGATTGCGCCTTTATCGTTCTCTCCTGAGAGAAATTATCTGAAAGGATTGGCTCATTAATAATGTCCATAGACATTGGGGATTCATTAGGAAAAGGTGCATCACAGATATTCAGTTCCTCACCTTCCTTTAGCTTTTCTGTCGTATAGAAATACCCGTCATCCAACTTTAATCCACCATAGTCGAAAAGCAGATTATTCGAGTTGAACATTAAAAGTAATTTCCCATTACTTGTAGCTAATCTCATTTTGTAGCCTGACTGCGCATAGAGATAAGCTTGGAGTAAAACGGCATCGTTTCCCTTACCACCACAAACGGATTCAGATAAAGCTTCCAGCATCTTATAATAAGCCCAGTCACACAATTTGTACCGAATCCTCAACTCAAGACAGTCGCGTATAACATTGTTGTATCTGTCTGTCGACATCTTTGCCCAAGCTTCGCCAAGATGAGCCCCATCTATCTTATTTATTCTCTCAACAAGTGACGGGTCAAAACGGACCTTCATCTCAGTGCCATAGAATGAAAAAGTATAATATTGTTGATTCTTGTCACTTTCTGGTACCGCTGAGATAGGTTTAGGCTGAGGTTGAGGTGTCGTTTGCTCAATAACACCATCTAATTCTATAGACTTGTTGTTTCCCTTTTGCTGGCCATCGTATTCTACAGGCGGAGTCTCTTCGTCTTTAGGTAATTGAACTTTGGGTAAGATCTTAGATTGTTTCCACGCTTCCTTTAAGAAGGCAGCATACTGTTCATTAGCTTTTCTACGAAAATCAACATACTTTTGAATTGCGGCATTTTTAAATGATTCATAGCTCTGTTCAAAAGTGTTATTGTCTTGAGCATTTAGCTTACAAGCAAGCAGTACTAATAATATAGTCAAATAAAACTTCTTCATATTTAATGTAAAAAAGGCGGAATGTAAAAGCTCAAATACATCCCGCCCTGTTATTATTACTATTGTTTACCAGTCGTCATTCTCATTACCAGAAAGACCATGCTGGACAGCCTCCTTTATCTTATTCATAATGTAGTTGGAGAACCCCACTGTCATACAAATAGCTTTCGCCGATGATCTCTTATGGTCGTCGTCCTCAGCTGATACGAATGGATAACACTTACTTATCATCCAATTTTGTACTTCTGTTTCAGCTTTTGCACCACCAATCACACCTAGGGCGCCCCCTCCTTTTACTTTGTAAATAGGGAATGCTTGAATAGTATATGTGATACGAGCCTTTCCATCTTTGATGTCTGCCTTAATGATCGGTTGCATATTAACTTGATAGTGATTCATTCCTCCAGTATGCTCTGCTATATCAGCGACATATCCCTTTCCGATAATGGTACCAGCTTCCTTATCATTTAACTGAATAACGGCCTTTGCATCATTAAAAGTCATGGTGTACCAATAATTGAGAATAACGTAAAGCTTCTCCTTAGAGACACCATCAGCTGGAATAATCTCACTCCATGCCAAGCCGTTATTTTTATCGATGCACACTTCCTCTGCATCCTTGAGGCGCTGAGCTGCAGCAATCCAATCCTTAGCTTTCGGCTTCTCTGGAAGTTTAAGATAGGTAATACAATACTTCTCCAAGTCCTCAGCGTTAATCATCTGTGCTTTCGCCCCTAAAGTAACGACAAAGAGAAGACTCATTAACAAGAATAATTTTTTCATTGTTCGTAATTTTTGGTGAATAATAATTATTTGAGCTTTGTAGTTCGCCACGTTTGTTGTTCGTTGTCAGAATACGTCACAACAGGAGTTTGACTTTTACCATTAGCAACGATAGATTTCTGTGTAACATTTTTATGTATGAAGTCAGCAAGTTCTCCCATAGTACAACATCCCTTTGTTGCTTGTAATTCTTTTAGGAGGAAGTATGTGAACAAACCATGTTTTTTTTCTTTGTAAGGGTATGCTGTTTCATCGCCTGTTGCAGCAGAAAAAACAACCATGTTGCCTTTGGGACATGCTACTTTTGACTTGATTGCAATACCTCTTGCAGCGGTAAGCATTCCTTCCCCTCTCTGCGTTCCACTAAAGCAAGCATCCAATAGTACCCATACTTTTTCGGCATGCAATCCACCTAAGAAGTCATAAAGATTCGTTAGGCTATATCCAGTTGAAATGTTATTGCCTTTTCCATCTATAGGTAATAAACACGACGACCGTGAGGACTCATCAGGAAATCCATGACCAGCATAATAAAAAATAATTTTACCATTGCCATTGTATGCCTCTGCAACCTGCTTTATCCAATCAAGTTCCATTCTAATATTATTGTAAGTAGCATCTTTTCTAAAATGAATATTCTCTTTAGGTATGCCCAACGTTTTATTACAATATTCTGAGAAGATCAGGCCATCACGAATAGCGTATTGTACATTTACCTCTTCCTGATAGTTCTCATTTGAAATTATGATAACAAAAGTATTCGAATTTTTACTATCACAAATAGGGATATTTGTATCGACATCAGATAATGGCTCCTCTTTTTCACCAGCAATGACCTTTTTGCTTTCAAGCGTAGGACTCGCAACAACATTATACTGGTTAATGATTTGTACGACTTCTCCATTACCCATTTGTTCAGAGGTTTTTGCATGATAACGCCCCGATTTCGATAGTTCAGCCAATTTGTTCGAAGAGTCTATGTCCCCAAGTCTTGCTGCAATGACCAAGATATTGCCTGCCTCTTGAAAATCTTTCGGTACATATTTACCTTCTAAATAACACTGTGCCAAAAATTTCAGTGCCGGCAAATAATGTTTACCGGCTGACATTTGAAGATAACCTAATCCTTTATCTGTATATCCATTAGACAACATCATTTGAGCTTTTTCAAACATTTGCACTGGGGTCAAATTGGCATTAATAGGTATTCTCTGCGCTTTTAAAGGCAAGGGTAGCCACAATAATACCAACAATATTTTATGAATACATCTCATTATCTTATCTTTTTTTTATTATGATATCTTTCTTGACAACAAACAAGTTATTATCTTTCCTTCTAATTTTTGTCACCCAAGTAATAAAATCTTTGTAGGTAAGCTCTCTCGGGGTTTGTAGATCTCTTTCCGAAGACTGAGCTTTTACAAAATTATTTGTTGAGAACAACACAATAATTTGATTGTATTCTTTTTCATTAGTACATGTCATAGTATATTCGTCGGCATTCTTGTCAGTAGTAGCAGAGAAGAATATATACTTATGGTCATGACTAATTGGCCAAGAACCGACCATTGAGTTTCTATATGGAAGCAAACAATAGACAGTTTTATTAGTCGCATCAAGCAAATAGACAGCAAGGTAACCATCCGTTGGTGAACAAAACGAAAGATACATATCATCTCCATCGATAAAATCATATTGCTCGTACTTAGACTCTGTACCATTTCGCAGCAACTTTATATCCAAATTATAGCTTTGGGGTATTATTTCTTTAATTTTGCCTTTGACAGTCACCTTTACGATCAGCATACCTTGACTGTATTGAATATCATAATGTGGATCTTGAGTTGTTTCTATCCATTCTCCTTTTAGTTCGCTGCCTCCTAAGGAGAGCATACTCGTCTCTGATTGACCATTTCCGTTTGAAACTATGGTCGACGTAGATTGACTGACTACAGTGCCGAAATTGTCAGCTATGCATTGTATTTTAGCTCTTTCTAGTGACGTATGCTTAGCATCCTCAAGCGACACATCTTCAGGAGCATAGTACGTATAGCACGCCGTAACTGTCAAGGTCTTTTGAGCACAAGCCCATAGAGATGTGAGTAAAAGAATAAAGACAACCCAATATTTCATATTACCATCCTAATAATTGATCCAACTTATTATGAAGTTCATCTCCTTTCTTTTCAAGATCTTGCTTGATAGCATCCTTTGCTACCTTCTTAGCCATATCACTATTATAGGCAATACGGACGAGGACCTCTTTGTTTTTATTGGGCAACACACGGTATGCTTCAACAACGGGTATAGTTCTACCAATACTCTGACTGATAAGATTCTTAGCTGCCGAAATACTTTGAGTGATAGAAGCCGCATCACCCTCATCCATTTGCTTATTAGTGACAGTATTCTCTATTAGAGCTGTCACTTCTGTCTGAATTTGACCAGCAAGATTTTGTTTAGCCAGCTCTAATGCCTGCATCTTAGCAGCATCATAGTTGCCGCCAACACTCATAGCTTCACCCATTATGTACTTGGGATACATGTCAGAATCGTATTCGTATTGCATCATGTACGATCTGTCAAGTTGCTTATCCAAAGGGAGGGCACCGGGTGCTGTTGTCCATCCTTCTTTCTGAAGTTTCTTAGCTTCTTTACGAGCAGCTTTTGACGCTTTATCATTCAACTCACTCTTAGATGACTTCATGATAGTCTTTCTCTCCTTAATTTGTTCCTTAGAGATCTGTGCCGACATGCATAACGGTACAAAGAAAAGAGAGGCCGCAATAAATAACTTTACTGATAATCTCATAGTTGGCGCCAAATTTATCCGCTTCTCCCAGTACGGATAGTTTATCATTGTTTTATAGTGCCAAATACGAAAAAAGCGTGGGAGCTCATACCATCACTCGTCCCACACTCTGAGGCTCTGGATTGCCCATTATCGTCAGAACGAGCAACGCAGAAGCCCACGCCTGTATGTATATCGCACCTTTGGCATACCTTATATATAATAAGGTACACCGCCGGCTGGTGAATACACACCCATGGACATCTACCGCTGCCATGTTCTTTGACGATAATAGAAATTTTCCAGATTTCAGAGTGTCAAGAACAAAGCGTCAAGTAAACGCCTAATCCATAAATGGTTCCCCACTGTCAAGTCGCTTCTCATAAGCAACTCTTCCCGCCCTCTACAGGCATCTGCATTGCAATACAGACTGTAAGTCAGCATTTTGCCTTTACCCGATGGCTTCGGACGTGGTTAACGTTGGCAAATATACGAAGAAATATTGAAATAACAAAAAAATGAGAAAGATTTTTTTGAAGATTGTGTAGAAAAGATGCTTTTCTTTGCTTATCATCCCCATGCCGCACATATAAGTTCCTTCAAGATTAATATTCCCTCATACCACTTACAGACCACGCAGAGATCTTAACAATACCCTGTTAATAAATACATAATCGTTTGAAAACAAGCAAGTTAATTAGGGGTCCGCTAATTCATCCTGGCCCAGCTGACTTGTGGCGAGGGTAAAACTCCCACGAAGTCGTCGATGGTGCAGAGAATTCTCTTTTTGAGGGTCTCCAAGCCTGTTTTTGCGAAGACGAGACAAAGAGCTCTCCTTAGGAACTTCATTGCGTTTTTAGCGAAAAAGCAAGCCCCTATCCACGTGTCAGCCGTATTGTCAAGTTTCGCCCGGATGTCGTTCGCCCGGTAAACCCTCTTGGATGTTCCAAACGTCGCCTCTATCTCGTTCCGTTCACATATGGCCCTTCTTTTCTCCTCGGCGTGCCTGTCGTTGTCCTCCTTGGAAGGCCTGCCCAGTGGGCGGTTGTAACACTCGACATTGTTGTCCTTGAGATATTTCCTGTTTGCTTTCCCAAGATAGATTTTGTCAACCTGCACCTCTCTGGGGAGCATGCCGAAACGTTTTCTGTAGAGTTCTATCTGTATGGCAAGGTCGGATGATTCGTTATAGGCATCCCAACTGAGATAATCCACATAAGTGTAACCGTTCACGATACTGGCCCCGATCTTCGCCCCAAACTCGACCTTGGCTTTTGCCTTACCCCTGACAATGGGGCGAAGATGTGGCTGGTAGATGCTGATGATGCGGTCGGCGCAGCTGCGGACGTTCTGCTCGAACATCATCTTCTTCTGCTCGTACATCTTGGATGCTGCCTTTAGGCACTTGTAGTCATGGCGGCTGAAGCAAGAAAGAAAATGGCCCGCCTATTTGCCAAGAAAATCAAGAAATCAAGGTCAGCATGTTGAAGAAGTCCTGGTCAAGGCGCTTGCGGATCAATACGAACAACTCTGGTACGAGCACGGGCTTTTCCGTGAACTTGGAAAGCCCAAGCAGATACAGCATGTACGGATTCTCCTGGATGGCCTGGATGGTCTTCTCATCGCTTAAATTCTCCACATGCTTCACTATTAAGGCACCAACAACCATGCGGGCGGGCTTGTTGCCTGCTCCGCAATGACTGTTCCTCAGACGCTTGTTGTATTCTTTTTCGATCTTGGCACAGGGAAGGCGGTCGGCAAGCTTGACCCAGCGGTTGGACTTGCTCAATCCCGAGAGGGACTCTTGGAGTTCAAACAAGTCGTGTATACGGTAGTGTGAGTAGTATTTCATGTCGCCCTTACGAGTTTTAACACACAAAAGAAATCATTTTATCTGAACTGAGCAAATGTTTTTCATGTTAATTTCTTGATTATCAAAAACTTGCCTTAAATTAGTAGACCCTATATAAAATGCGACCGAAGGAAAGGTTTCGGTCGCTTTTTATTGTTTATTTTCGTGTGTTGTCGTAGAGATACTCGCCGTAGGTGATTTGTGCTATCGGGAGGTCAACATACTTGATATTGTAGTTGTAATTGTCGGAATTGGGGCCTGTCAGGTCTTCCTCGTAGAGCAACGCTATACCGTCGCGTCCGTTGAAAGCCATTGTGGAATAGGCCGAATGGGTCTTGCTCACATCAAATCGCCTCCATCCCGTAGCCAGTTCGCTGACCAGCTGCACGCCTTCGCCACACGCTTTGTAATAGATGCCTACCCTGCTACGATCCGTACCAAACGGAAGTGACTGTAGGATGAGGTGGGTGCGCTTTCCGGTTCTCACACTACGCACTGGGAGAACTAACGTCTCGCCATTGCAGCGTGCTCCGTAGAGACCCAGCGTGGTCGTATCGGCTGACAAGACGGGCTGTTCCCATGCTCCTTCAGCTCTTGACGGATTGGTGTAGTGGAAGATGTTGAGGTAGCGCCCGTCTGCGTCGCGCGCCCTACAGTTGAGCAACACATCGCCATTGGGCAACTCCACCAATTTCGCCTCGTCGCCCTGGGGTGCGGGTTGCACCTGCATGCCACCAAGAATATTCCAGGTCTGACCGAAATCGTCGGAGAAGACCACCATCGCTCCCAGATTGCTGGCCAAGGAAGCATAGAGCCTTTGAGGACACATCGGCCTCAGCGGGCGGCTGCTCTGACAGATGCGTCCACTCGTGAAGAAAGTTTTCATCACAGCGCCATGAAACAGGGGATAGATCTCACGCGTCACCTCCTGCGCACTATCCTTGACGATCGTGTTGCCATCCAAATGGAAATAGGCACGATAAACTCCAATGGGGTCGCGGAGCGTGGAATTCCAATAGCACACATCCCCATAGGCACACATCAGGAGAATCCGTCCCGTCTGTGCGTCATAGGCCGTCGCTGCATCGCCGAAACTGAACAAGCGCCCGTTGTCGTGCTTACCTGCCTTCAGCAAGGTCATCTCCTCTCCCCATCGCTTGTCAAAGACTTTGGCTACAATATCGTTTTGCAAGGTGGCACGCTGGCCCACATCGCCTCCTTCTGGGCGATAGTCACTAAAGGCCACCACTTTGCCATCGGCCAATCGCAGGATAGAGGGAATGCGGTAGTTGCCGCCGAAGACCGTGGTCTGTGCCAAAGCCACCAAGGAAACCGTTGCCCAAGCAAGGGCAGTCATCATCATCCGTTTCATGATTTCTCCTCCTCTGATCTCAACTCGCGTCCCTCATAGCGGTTGAGTGCTTCAATCCACTCCGGCCATACCTCCGTAGATACGCCTTTCTCCAAATCGTAGGCCACCATGATGCTGAAGCCCTCACACTTCACCTCACCCGTCTTGCGGTCGATGAGTCGTTGCGAGAGTTTCATACTGCGGCGACCAATATGCGTGATAGCCGTCTGCACCTCCACGTCATCCGTCGTATAGACCTGTCCAAGGAAGTTGAACTCGATGTGGGCGATGACCATGGCGTGGTCGCGGTGGAAGATATCAGCTCCTACCTTCTCGAAATAATCCACCTTGGCGGTGTCATAATACTGCAGATAAACACTGTTGTTGACGTGGCCAAAGCGGTCAGCATCCGTGAAGCGAAACTGGATTGGCATCGTATGATGATACTCGATGCGCGCGTCCTCCTCTATTTCGCGTTGCTTCTTCTTGTCTTGTTCTGTCATTGTTTGTGCCTTTACAACCATTTTGCAATTATGCTGCAAAGGTACGAAAAATCTTGATATGCGCAAAATACCGAGCACAAGACACGCTATCTATGGAAGAACGCAGACAGAAAGTCGCCCTTGACTGCCCCTACTGGCGAGAATCAAGGGCACAGCAGAATTCCCGAATAGACGCGCCCCGACTGGATACCCAGACGTCGGGCTGAGAAATACTGCTCGCATTGCGTGTAAGTGCAGCTATTGGAGTCGGCGATTTGCTCCATCGGCACCCCCAAGTCCTGCAGTTGCAAGCGGTTGCATAAGGGCAAGTTGATGTGCCACTTATCTTCTTTGCGCGCTATCAGTCGCATGTCAAAACCAGCCTCAGCAAAGGCTTGCCACACCTCGTCACCCACCTCGAAGGCATGAAGGGAAATGGCGGGCCCTATAACGGCACGCAAGTCGGATGGCTGTGTATGATATTGGGTGGCCATCGTGTGCAGCACATGGCCAATGATGCGCTGCTGGGTGCCCCGCCAGCCAGCATGAACGGCGGCAGTGGCCTGATGGATGGGATCATAGAGGAGCACAGGGACACAATCGGCAGTGGAGACGCCGATACAGACTCCGGGCACGTTGGTCGTCAAAGCGTCCACACCCTCAAGGAGGGCAGCACGCTCGGAGGAAGGACTGCGCAGCAACTGCGCATCGACAACCCGTGTCTCCGTACCATGCACCTGGTGGGGGACCAGTATTTGATCCACCTCCACTCCCAAGGCTCTCGCCAGCCTACGGCGGTTCTCGGCGATATGTTCCGCCGTATCACCACAGTAGGCATTGATATTCATCGAGGCATAGGAACCCTGGCTCACGCCGCCAGGGCGCATGGTGCTGAAAGCAAGGACACCTTTGCCAAGGGCGTAACGGGCCAAGGCAATGTCCGTGTCCTCGTAAAACGGTCTAATCGACATACTCGTAGTCGTCCAAGAGCTCGATGTCGTCCTCGTCCGCCTCAGCAGCCTCCTCCGCATCAAACTCCTCATCTTTGTAATCCGAGGCGATGATGTCGCGGTGAACGAGCGTATCTTCAGCAGTAATCTCCTGAAGTTTGTTGCTCTCGGCATTGAGTTCACGCCACAACACATCCTTCAGTTCGTTGATACCGAAACCCGTCACGGCAGAGATGAACACCACAGGCAGATCGGTCGGCAGCGTCTCGCGCAGCATTTCCATCAACTCCTCGTCCAGCAGGTCACACTTAGTGACTGCCAGTACGCGGTGCTTTTGCAGCATCTCGGGGTTGAAGTTGGCCAGTTCGTTCAACAGGATCTCATACTCACGCTTGATATCGTCAGTGTCGCCAGGAACCATGAAGAGCAACAAGGAGTTACGCTCGATATGGCGCAGGAAGCGAAGACCCAGTCCCCTACCCTCACTGGCGCCCTCGATGATACCCGGAATGTCAGCCATCACAAAGCTCTGGTGGTCACGATAACTCACAATGCCCAGCGATGGTTCCATCGTGGTGAAGGGATAGTTGGCAATCTTCGGCTTTGCGCTCGACAAAGCCGAGAGAAGCGTGGATTTGCCTGCATTGGGGAAGCCGACCAAGCCCACGTCGGCAAGGAGCTTGAGCTCCATGATCACCGTCATCTCCTGTGCAGGCTCACCCGGCTGTGCGTAGCGCGGAGCCTGGTTGGTGGCGGTGCGAAACTGGAAGTTGCCCAGTCCACCGCGTCCTCCCTTCAGGAGCATCACAGTCTGGCCATCATGCGTCACATCACAGACATACTTTCCTGTCTCGGCATCATAGACCACCGTACCACAGGGCACGTCGATGTAAATGTCCTTACCATCGGTGCCGTGGCATTTATCCCTTCCTCCATTGCCTCCATGCTCCGCATAGATATGGCGCTGATAGCGCAAGTGGAGCAACGTCCAATAGTTGTGGTTGCCACGGAGATAGATACTGCCTCCCTTGCCACCGTCGCCACCATCTGGGCCGCCATTGGGATTGTACTTGATATGCTTGAGGTGCATGGATCCTTTGCCGCCCTTGCCCGAGCGACAGCGTATTTTCACATAATCTACGAAGTTTGATTCCATTTCTTATCTTTTCAAAATAGGGAATGAGGAGAGGGGTTGTGGAAAACGGAGGAGTATGAGGCCCACGCACGTTCGGCAAAGGTCCCATACTCCTTTATATTAACAAGAGAGTTTACAGTTTGTCGACCACCTCGCAGACGCGACCAAAGATCTCGTCGATAGTGCCGAGACCCTCCACATGACGGTGGATGCCCTCCTTTTCATACCAGTCGATGAGGGGAGCGGTCTGAGAATGATAGACATTGAGACGCTTCTTGATGGTCTCCTCATTGTCGTCGCTGCGTCCGGACTGTTGGCCGCGAAGCAAGAGACGCTTCATCAGCTCATCCTCGGGTACGAACAGCTCGATCATAGCTGCCACCTCATGGCCGCGCTCGGCAAGCATCTTCTTCAAAGCCTCAGCCTGCGGGATGGTGCGGGGGAAGCCATCAAAGATGACACCCTTGTGGTCGGCACCAAAACTGTCATAGACGCTGGCGAGGATATCGATCATCAGTTCGTCGGGAATCAACTGTCCCTGGTCGATATAACCCTTGGCCGTCTTGCCAAGTTCCGTTCCGTTTTTGATCTCGCTACGCAACACATCACCCGTGGAGATGTGGCCCAGACCGTACTTCTCAATCAGTTTGTCACTCTGCGTGCCCTTACCAGCACCAGGTGCACCAAAAATTACGATATTCTTCATATATAAATAAATGTGCGCAGTCGTAACGTATTGGCCAAAGCACACAAGTCTCACTTCCTCCCACAAAACACCTGCAGGAGGAAGTAACAGACCACGCCTATGGTTCAATCCGGTCTGACCGCCAAAGGTTTACTTTTCGACCAATGTGTAGATGTCACGCAAGCCGCGTCCCTGCTGATCGTAGTCGAGACCATAACCAACGATGAAGTCGTTGGGGATACGCAGTGCTGCATACTCCACGTCAAGAGGCACGGTGAGCTTGCCCGGCTTGAGCAGCAATGTGCAGATACGGATACTGTTGGGCTGATACTTCTTCAATTCCTCCACCATGTGCTTCATGGTGCGGCCCGTATCGACGATATCCTCCACGATAACGATGTTGCGTCCCTTGATATCAGCGGACAAGCCTATAACTTCCTTGACGACGCCCGTAGATTCCGTCGCCTCATAAGACTGGAGGCGAACGAAAGAGACCTCGCTCGGAATAGTGATGCAGCGCACCAAGTCCGCGGCAAAGACAAACGAGCCATTGAGAACGGCCAAAAAGATGGGGTTTTTACCCTGTAAATCGTGGTTGATGCGATCGGCTACGGCACGAACGCGCTGCTGAATCTCCTCCTCGGTGATGGACACCTCAAAGGTTTTGTCCTTGATTGTTACTCTGCTCATGACATTGCGTTGATTATTTTGCGCAAAATTACGAAAAATAAAGCAAACAACGGTCCTATAATACGACATTTTTTTGTAATTTTGCATCGTCATGAAGATTTTCACAAGCACCCAACTCCATGAGTTGGACAAATACACGATAGAAAAGGATCAAATCAACTCGATTGACCTGATGGAGCGTTCGGCGAAGGTCCTCACTATGGCCATCACCGAAGAGTGGACCGACCGCACGCCAGTAGTCATCTTTGCCGGACCGGGCAACAACGGAGGCGACGCCCTGGCCGTAGGGCGGCTGCTGCTGGAGCGTGGCTATCATGTGAAGATCTACATCTTCAACACCTCCAAGCACCTCTCCCCCGACCGTGCGGCCAACCTCCAGCGACTTCGCGACGACATTCACCCGAAGATGCTCACCGAAGTGACGACACAGTTTGACCCACCCGAGCTACCGAAAGGCACTGTCGTCATCGACGGCCTGTTTGGCTCAGGCCTCAACAAGCCACTCACAGGCGGTTTTGCCTCGCTGGTGAAATATATCAACCAATGCCCCGCCACCGTTGTCAGCATCGACCTGCCATCGGGACTAATGGCCGAGGACAACACGTTCAACGTCCGTAGCAACATCATCCGTGCCGACCTGACGCTGACGCTCCACCAGAAGAAACTCTCCTTCTTCTTTGCCGACAACCAGCAGTTTATCGGACGCGTGCGGGTGTTGGACATCAGACTGAGCCAGCAGTATGTGGAACAGACCGACGCGCGCTACGCTCTGGCAGAAGAGGCGCTGATCCGTGCGCACATCCGCCACAGAGGCGAGTTCGTCAACAAAGGGATGATGGGACACGCCCTCCTCGTAGCTGGTAGCTACGGTATGGCTGGTGCCTCTATCCTCGCCTCACGGGCTTGCATGCGGGCTGGTGTGGGCAAACTCAGCGTAGCTACCCCGAGGCTCAATAGCGCCATCATGCAGATCAGCGTGCCTGAGGCAGTGCTCCGCATCGACGAGGACAATGCCGTATTCTCGGAAGCAATCGACGCTACCGACTACGACGCCTTGGCAATCGGACCAGGACTGGGTCAGCAGGAGACGACTGCCATCGCCATGATCACGCAGATCAGACGCACACAGTGTCCCATCGTGGCTGATGCCGACGCGCTGAACATTCTCTCTGGCCACCGCACCTGGATGCAGCAGTTGCCGAAGGGAATGATCTTGACTCCCCATCCGCGCGAATTCGACCGTCTGCTCGGAGCAACACCTGGCAGCGACTACGAACGACTGCAACGGTGCTCCGAAATGGCCAAATCCCTTCACGCGTACATTATATTAAAGGGACACTATTCGGCGCTCTGTCTGCCAGACGGGCATGTGATCTTCAACACAACGGGCAATAGCGGTATGGCGACGGCAGGAAGCGGCGACGTGCTCACCGGCATCCTCCTCGGACTACTCGCACGAGGCTACCAACCCGCAGACGCAGCCATGATGGGAATGTACCTCCATGGACTGGCAGGCGACTTGGCTGCCAAGGCGCTGGGAAAAGAGAGCCTCATAGCCAGCGACCTCATAGAATACCTGCCTCAAGCCTTTATGAGGTTGTCGGAGTAAATGGATTCCACATGGGGCTGTCTGTGTAATCGGATTCCACATGGGGATTGCCGGAGTAAATGGATCCTCCATGAAACTGGCGGATCAGAACGAAGCTTCACGAGACAACTGAAAGCACGGTAGCCCTGTAGGGACAGAATAGAAACGACCCATACAACCTTCGCACCTATTAGAAGTCAACCGAAAGACTTCCTCGTTGCGAGCGTTGTATGGGTCGTTTGCGTATTACTATGATCAGAGACAAAAGAGGATTAGGACAAGCCCCTATCAGGATAAGCCCAATAGGGGCAAATCTGCTAATCCTTTCTTAGTATCCAAAGGAGCGGATCCTACTTTTTCTCCTCTCCCCAGCCCTGGGAACGAAGTTCAAACTCCTGGGCATCGCGCATGATCAGGTAGCGACCAAACTGCTCCTTGGTGATATAGCCGATCTGGCGAATGCCTTCCATAGACTCTATCTTCTCATGATCTCCGATGGGGACGGTAAACAGAAGTTCATAATCCTCACCTCCGCTCAAGGCGGCAGTAGTAAGATTCATATTAAACTCCTCGCAAGCCGCCGCCGTCTGGTAGTCGATGGGGATGTTCTTCTCATAGACACGACAGCCACAATGGCTTTGCTCACAGAGGTGGCGAAGCTCCGCAGCCAGTCCATCTGAGACATCCGTCATAGACGTGGGACGGACGCCAGCTTGACGGAGCAGTTGCAAGACGTCTCCACGCGCCTCGGGCTTCAACTGTCGGTCGATGAGGTATTCCTTACCCGCAAAGTCGGGCTGAAAACCCTCTATGGCCGCACGATTGTTTTGCAAAGCCTGAATCTTCGCCTGATCGCCTTCGGCCTTTGCCTGACGCATCTCCTTGTTGTATTCGTCCACCTGCTGATAATAGACAGACTTCTCGCGCTCCAGGATCTGCAGTCCCATGTAGGCAGCCCCCAGGTCTCCAGAGACACAGATGAGGTCGGTCACCTTCGCTCCACGACGATAGACCACCTCCTCCTTGGTCACCTCACCGACACAAGTCAGCGCAATGGCCAGTCCTGTGAAGGAAGACGTGGTGTCGCCACCTACAATATCAACTCCCCACTTGTCGCACGCCTTTTGCAAGCCCTGATAGAAAGCGCCCAGGTCCTCGACCTTAAACCGTTTCCCCAGGCCGATGCTGACAGTCAGTTGGCGCGGCGTACCGTTCATGGCAAAGACATTGCTGATCGTCGCCATAACCGTCTTGTAGGCCAGGTGCTCCATGTCGATGTAGGTCAGGTCAAACTGGACACCCTCCATGAAGAATTGCGAGGTGATGAGCGTCAGCTTATCGCCACTGTCGATCACCGCACAATCGTCGCCAGGCCCCATCAAGGTAGAGGCATTGTGTGTGGGAAGCGCCTTGGTCAGTCGATCGATCAGACCAAACTCCCCTATCTCGTTGATTTCCATTTCTGCTTTATATATACCTATATATATTTCTCCTTATATATATTATATGCGTAGGCCCACGTTCAGCCGACCATCCGTCTATGACCGACGAATCATCTCGCGCATGAGTTCCGTCATGTGGGGCTGAGCCGCATTGGCAGCCTCCTGCACCTCCTCGTGGCTCACCTCCACGGGCACGTCGAAACCACCCAAGTCGGTGATGACACTCACGCCGAAGACTCTGATGCCACTATGGCGCGCCACAATCACCTCGGGAACGGTGCTCATTCCCACTGCGTCGCCACCGAGAAGGCGATACATACGATACTCCGCCGGCGTTTCGAAAGTCGGGCCCTGGACGCCCACATAGACACCATGCTGGAGTTTGATACCCTTCTCGCGCCCAATCTCGTCAGCCAGCGCCACCAGTTCGTGGTCATAAGCCTCGTGCATATCCGGGAAGCGAGGACCGATGGGGTCGTTCTTGCCACGCAAGGGATGCTCGGGGAAGAAGTTGATATGGTCCGTGATGACCATCAGGTCGCCCACATGGAAGTCGGGGTTCATACCTCCCGAGGCATTGCTGACGAAGAGCGTCTCGATCTCCAGCGCACGCATGACGCGCACCGGGAACGTCACCTCCTTCATGGCGTAGCCCTCATAGAAATGGAAACGGCCCTCCATAGCCATGATGTCCTTGCCTCCGAGTTTGCCAAAGATCAGTTTTCCTGCATGACCCTCTACCGTAGAGACGGGAAAATGGGGAATATCCTTATAGGAAAACTCATAACTGTCGGTTATTTCTGAAGCTAATTGTCCGAGGCCCGTGCCCAGAATGATGGCGGTTTTTGGACTTGTGTGCATCCTTGCTTTGAGCCAGGAGACTGTTTCTTGAATTTTTTCGTACATAACTGATAATCTTATCATTGAATTTTTCTTCCTGATCCAGCATAAACTGGATTCTCAGCGGAAGGACATAAAGACACTTTCGCAACGCTTCGCTCAGCCCCTCGACACGCTCCAGTCGCGCAGCGTCCTTCTCCGTCGTGATGACGAGTTTGGGCTCAGGCAGACTTTCGAACACCTCGTTGATTCTCCGAATGTCCTTGGCCTTGAACGCATGGTGGTCGGGGAAGGACAGCGGCGTGATGAGGCTGGAGGGTTTGACAGGCTCCATTGGCCTTGTGGCGATGTCGAGCGGGCTCCCCGTGACATAAGGCGTGAGATCCAGCTCCATCTGTCGTGGCGAGGCAATGCCCGTGAGCAGCAGCACATGGTGGTTGAGGATGCTGTCGAGCGTTCTTCTTTCTTCTCCGAAGAGCCTGTGGAGCTCGTCGTAGGCCAGACACGAGAAATACAACTCCTGGTAGGGGAAGAGATTCATGGCCTTTGTCAGCACCCGGTAATCGACCGGCTTGAGATCAGGCGGACACTTGGTGATAATCACAATGTCGGCACGGTCCTTCCCACTCTTCGGCTCGCGGAGCCTTCCCGCAGGCAACAACTCATCGTAGAGGATAAGGCGATGGTAATCGACGAGCAAGATATTGATGCCCGGTTTGACATAGCGGTGCTGGTAGGCGTCGTCGAGGAGCACGACATCGGTGTCGCAAGTAGCCTCGTCGGAAGTGAGGCGATCGATACCCTCGCAGCGCTTCTTGTCCACCGCGACATGGATTTTCGGAAACTTGCGCTTCATCTGGTACGGCTCGTCTCCTATCAGCCTCATCGGCGTGTCGTCCTCTGCCAGCAGATAGCCCCGGCTCTTGCGCTTATAGCCCCTGCTGAGCACCGCCACCTTTGCCTTGTCCTGCAACAAGCGGATGAGATACTCCACATGTGGCGTTTTGCCCGATCCGCCCACGGTGATATTGCCCACCGAGATGACGGGCACACTGAAACTCCGGCTTCGGAGAATGCCCAATTCGAAGAGTTGGTTGCGAAAGCCCACGCCCAGCCCGTAGAGGCAGCTCAGGGGGCGCAACCAGTCGTATATTTTGATGAAATCGCCTTCCACAACACTTTTCGGAGATTAGGAGGATTAATGAATATTCGGTTCGAACGGCAGACGTGCCTGGAGCGGATTCTGCGCCTGGAGATCTCTGATGAGGGCAAACGGCTCATAGTAAGCCCCCAGCGACTGCCGCATCTGCTCGTCGAGATAGTTGCCACGGGCTGCTCCTGGGAGATCGAGCAACTGCGAAAGGTAGTCGGGGAGCACCGGATAGGCAGCGGAATGCCACTGTGTGAGCTTCGCCAGTTGGGCCGCCTTGCGCAGAGCCACCTCGACGCCACCGAGCTGGTCGACAAGACCGATCTTCAGGGCGTCCTGTCCCAACCACACATGGCCCTGGGCCACCTGCTCCACCTGGTCAACCTTGAGACGGCGACCATCGGCCACACGCTGACGGAAGAGCTTATAGCCACGGTCGATATACGACTCCAGGTGGCTGAGCTCATCGGCGGTGAACGGACGCGAGCGCGTACCAAAGAGCGCATATTTGTTGGTTTTCACCTCATCAAACTTCAGTCCCAGTTTTTCCCTGAGCAGTCCGCTCACATCGGGGAACATGCCAAAGATACCAATGGATCCGGTCAGCGTATTGGGCTCAGCCACAATCCAGTTGGCCAGACAACTGATGTAGTAGCCACCCGATGCAGCATAACTACCCATCGAGACAACGACGGGCTTCACCTTCTTCAGTTCCATTACCTGGTGCCAGATCTGCTCGGAAGCATAGGCCGATCCACCCGGGCTGTTGACGCGCAGCACCACAGCCTTCACGTCCTTGTCCTTGGCGAGATCCTGCAAGTCGGCACAAACCTTCTGTGCGTCGATCACACTCTCACGCGAAGGCATGGCGACCACACCATCGACGATGTCGCCCACAGCATAGTAGATGGCGATCTCGTCGCCCTTCTTGTCCTCAGGTCCAGCAGCCAGCAAGTCGGACATGCTCACCTGCGGAATCTCGTCATCGGGCGAGAGACCCATTTTTTTCTTCACCGCCTGGCGTACCTGGTCCGTATAGAGCAACCCATCCACCATCCGCATCCGCACATAGTCCTGGGGAGCAGCCAGCGAGACGAGGCTGTCTGCGTAGGCATTAAGTTGCTGAGCCGTGAGGCTGCGGCTCTTGCCCACGGCGGAGACAACGTTCTGCCAGATGCCCGTGAGGTAGGCCGTGGTCTGCTGCCGGTCCGCATCGCTCATCTTCTCGCCCGTAAACATCTCCGTGGCGCTCTTGTACGTGCCGACCTTTGCCACCTGCATGCGGACATTGAGTTTGGCCAGCAGGTCCTTGACGAAGACCGGTTCAGATCCCAGGCCGTGCCAATCGACTTGTCCCTGCGGATTGAGATAGATCTTGTCGGCCACCGAGGCCAGATAATAAGCCCCCTGCGTATAGGAGTCGCCATAGGCGACGATCCACTTTCCGGCCTTGCGGAACTCCTCCAGTTCGCGACGGATGGCAGCGAGCGAGGCGTAGGAATCTGGGGCAAACGCACCCGCCTCGATATAGATGCCCTTGACTTTATCACTCTCCTTGGCTTGGCGGATGGCCTCCGTCATCGTGGCAAGTCCCAGCTTCGGGATTCGGTCGCCGAACATCGAGGCGAGCACGTCGTCGTTGGCCCGCTCCGAGAGCGACCCCGTGAGCCTGAGCACCAGTACGGAGTTGTCCGCCACTGGAGCCGTCTCGCTCTGGGAGAGCGCCATGCCCACCAGGCTGACCACCATGAAAAAGCCCGTGATGAAACCTACAAGCAGCACACCGACCGCCGTAGCCAATACGTTTTTGAAAAAGTCCTTCATATACAAACAATCTGTTTATTCCGTGTAACCATTCGTGCCGGCGAGCGAGATTCTATGTGCCGAAATCACTTCTGCCACGAGACGCTGCCAGCCCTTGCTGCGAACCCTAACCCGACCATAGTGCAGGCGGGCGCATCTCCTTTGCAAAGATAGCAATAAAAGACGGTATCTCAAAATTTATGCCATTACAATTCCATTTTTTGTGCCATCTGCTTGGTATAATGGGAAACATTTGGTACTTTTGCAGCCAAAAATAACTCAAAAACAATTGACGGCTGACAGCCAAGACAATCATGACAAATGAATCTCAACAGCGGGAAAACCGCGCGTCGGGCAAGAAATCGGGTCTCTTCGGATGGATTCCGAAAGGCTTGACCTGCCTACTCATCGTTGGTGCGCTCTTCGGTTACATCGGATACCGAATGGGTGCTGCCCCCATGCTCAACACCGTGATGCACACCGCACACGACCTTCTGCTCAACACTTGCTTCTACCTCATGGCCATCTGTGTGCTCACGGGCGCGCTGGGCAAGGTGTTTGTGGAGTTTGGCGTAGTGGACCTCATCGAGAAGATCCTGCGCCCGCTCATGAAGCCTGTTTTCAACCTTCCGGGTGTGGCCTCGCTGGGCGCCGTCCTGACCTTCCTCAGCGACAACCCCGCTATCATCACGCTGGCCAAGGACACCCACTTCAGTGGCTACTTCAAAAAGTTCCAGTACATCTCCCTGACCAACTTCGGTACGGCCTTCGGTATGGGCCTCATCGTGATCGTCTTCATGATGGGACAGGGCTACATGATGGAGCCGCTCATCGGTTTCTTCGGCGCCTGCACGGGCTGCGTCGTCTCCACCCGCTGCATGCAGTATTTCGTGCTGAAAGCCTATCCTACCTACCGCGAGGAGAACGCTCTCGACTCCCAGAAGTTCAAGGAAATGCCGGAGAAGGTGATCCACGAGGAGGAGAAATCGACCTTCCTGCGCACGCTCAACTCGCTGCTCGACGGTGGCAAATCGGGGGTGGAGGTAGGAATGTCCATCATCCCGGGTGTGCTGATCATCTCCACGCTGGTCATGATCCTCACGTTTGGCGCAAGCAAGGACGGCACCTTCACGGGCGCAGCCTACGAGGGTATCGAGCTGCTGCCGGCCCTGGCCAACAAGATCAACTTCATCCTTGAGCCGCTGTTCGGCCTGAACGATCCTCACCAGATCGCCTTCCCCATCACCGCTCTTGGTGCTGTGGGCGCTGCACTGAGCTTGATTCCCAACTTCGCTGCCCAGGGCTGGATCGACGGCAACGCAATTGCTGTCTGCACCGCCATCGGTATGTGCTGGTCGGGCTACCTCAGTACCCATACAGCCATGCTCGACGCCATTGGCTATCGTGAGCTGACCTCCAAGGCCATTCTCTCCCACACCATTGGCGGTCTCTGTGCCGCGCTGATGGCCCACTGGCTGTTCATGCTCTACCAGCTGGTGGCTTAGCCACCCTGGCCACAGGCTGCCGCCGAGGCTCGACAAGCCATCATCGGCGCTCCACTGCCAACTCGCTACACAAAGCCGCACCTATTGATTGGACGTCAATAAGTGCGGCTTTTGCTTATCCCCCTGTCTGTGAGGACGGCGTCAGACGAGGCCCAGCTTCTCCAACTTCTGCTGGCAAGCCAAGGCACGGCGGGCCTTCTCCAACATATCGGCGTGGTCGAAAGCCAAAGGCGGAAGATCGTCGAGGGAAAACCACCGGGCGCAGGCCGCATCGTCGCCTCCCACCACCTTCTGGCAGTCGATCAACTCATAGTAGGCGATACTGATCGTGCGCCCTCGCGGATCGCGGTCGAGGCGGGTGAAGGTGTGAAACTGTCTGACGTGGTCCAATTCCAGTCCCGTCTCCTCCTTGAGTTCTCGCAGCGCACCCACCTCGGCGGTCTCATCCATATTGAGAAATCCACCCGGAAACGCCCACTGACCCTTGTAGGGATCTCTGCCCCGCTGTATCAGAAGCACCTTCATCTGGGAATCCACCATCGCGAAGAGGACGACGTCGGTCGTCACCGCTGGGCGCGGATACTTGTAGCAGTAACCCTGCTCTGTCTTGTTCTCTTCCATAAAATCAATTCCTTGAACTTATTTTTTCGTTTTGGCCGGCACCATCTCCACCCGGATCTTGCCCACATAGACCGCATGCTTGCCGTTCTGATCGACCGGCACCTCACGTCCTGCTGGGTCCTTGACATACTGCATCTGGCGGAAATAGCTATGGCTGTGTCCACCCAGCACCAGGTCTATGCCTTCCACGGCCGCTATCACGTCGTCGTCGCTCACCTCCTCTATCTTCCATCCGAGATGGGAGAGACAGATGATCAGGTCGCAATGCTTGGCCCGCAGCGTCTGCACCATCTCGCGGGCCGCGGCTATCGGGTCGTGATAGCGAACGGGCTCAAAGTTTTTGTGATCGACCAGCCCGTCGAGCTCGGGACAGAGTCCGAAGACGCCGATCTTCAGTCCCTTGCGCTTGAGGATGACGTAGGGTTTGACGAGGCCATCGAGCTCCGTACCCGTGAAGTCGTAGTTGGCACAGAGGATGGGAAAGTTGAGGCGGCGGAAGACCCGTGCCATATTGTCGAGTCCGAAGTCGAACTCATGGTTGCCGATGGTTCCGGCGTCATAGTGCATGAGGTTCATCAGTCCGCTCTCCACATCGCCCTTGTAGAGAGTATAGTAGGCCGACCCCTGCGAGAAGTCGCCCGAATCGAAGAGCAACAAATCGGGATCCTTGGCACGCTCCTCCTTGATCATAGCCACGCGCCGCATGAAGCCTCCGCGGCCCGCCGTCATGGTGTCGCTGAGCATCTCCGAGAGCGGGAAAATCGTGCTATGTGTGTCGTTGGTATGAAGGATGGTCAGCATCTTCTGTTTCTGCGCCCATGCGCCCACGGAGGAGCAAAGCAGCAAGGCGACAATGAATATGGAGTAAGTTTTGTTCATGAGTCTTGTCGGATATGATCAATTATTGGATGACGATTCGGCCCTCGCGGCGCGCATCTACCCGCTCGCCCTTGCTGGCCTTCTCCTGGAAATAGCGCTCGATGACGAAGCGACTGTCGTTCTCCTTTCCGCCCGGCTCGTGGACGTCGGTCTTGCGCTTGAAAGCCGAGAGCTGGTCGTTGCCCTGCGCCACATAGTCGAGCGTGGCTATACGGTAGCGGCCCTGAGGATCTATCTCCTGACCGTGGAGCCGGGCCGCGATCAGTTGTCCGTCCTTGGTGATGGCCAGTTCCACACCGTGGCTCACGCCTTCGCCACCGCGGTGGGCTATCTCGCGGAAGAGCAGCAGCAGGTCTTCGCCCGTGAGGGTGAGGAAGCAGATCTTGTTCTCAAACGGGGCGACATTGAGGATGTCGCCCTTGGTCACCTTGCCTGCCGGCAGGTTGGCCCGGATGCCACCCATGTTGTACACGCCCAACTGCGGTTGCTCGCCAAAGTTTGTTCCCGCCCAGACCATGATGTCGGCCAGCAGGTTGCTCAGGTCGCTCTCCGGTCGGCCCGTGGCCATCTGGTGGGTTGTCTCCCCTACCACGGGGAACATCAACGAATCGACCTCCCGCTGGTAGGGAGCGATGAAAGCCATGGCCTCGGCGTCGGGACGGGCGTCGTAGCGCGCATCGACCACGAGGCGCGAACGATCCATCGAGGCTACTTCGTAAGGACTGGAACAGGCCGCGAGGGCGAGGAAAGATCCTGCCACACAGGCCGTCCCCATCAGAAGACTAGCGATTTTCTTCATATTTCTATTTGTATCTATATCGTTCGTGTCTGTTTGCGAATAAGCCGCTGCAGGCCACCAACCTACTGGCGATCGGGGAGGCTGCGTTGTCAGCTTTTCTGCAAAGTTAGCCAAAATAATTCATCCCGAGGGTCTGTTGTGAGGAATAATTTGTGTTAAAGGCGCATAATTTCCCACGCCATCCACTTTTGTTCGTCATTTTTTGCGTACCTTTGCACCCGCTTTTCGGCGGAACCGCTGACCATGGAAGAGTCATGAGCCACGTTACGTTGGAGCAACCAATAACATTAAACTGTACAAAGAAATGGATTTAATCAAAGTTGCAGAAGAAGCATTTGCAACCGGCAAGCAGTTTCCGGAGTTCCGTGCCGGTGACACTGTAACCGTCGCTTACAAGATCACCGAGGGTAACAAGGAGCGTATTCAGCTCTACCGTGGTGTCGTGATCAAGATCATCGGCCATGGCGAGAAGAGACGTTTCACCGTCCGCAAGATGTCTGGTACGATCGGTGTGGAGCGTATCTTCCCGATCGAGTCTCCGAACATCGACTCTATCGAGGTGAACAAGCGTGGTAAGGTGCGTCGCGCCAAGCTCTACTACCTGCGCAACCTCACCGGTAAGGCTGCCCGTATCAAGGAGAAGCGTACCGTCGCCGCCAAGTAAGCAACTTGCCAGTGCAAACGGCCATAGGCCAAAAGAAATAAGAAAAGGCTCGTCCTCATTGCAGGGCGGGCCTTTTCTTATTGTGTTTTCGGAGACTGGTCCTCAGAATGGCTTTTGAAGTCGAAGGCTGGTTGCCATTCCGAGGGACCAGATTCAGTCCTTGTAGTTGAGCGCGGCATCATTGGTGCCGTGGAGGGCCTTCTGCAGGTCCTTCCAGTCCTGGAAACCTGCGAAGAGGGCGAGGCGGTCGAGGGTGCGCTGCGAAGGCTTCTCGGGCTTGGCCGCCGATACCCATTTCCAGAGCCTGCGGAGGGAATGGGGAGCCAGATGGATGCTCCGTGCCTCCAGCCGCTTCGACAACCGCTCGAAATCGGAAGGATGCTCGAGCCGGTCGGAGGGGCGACGGCCCCAGTCCGTGATGATTTTTTTTATCTCTCGTTTCATGTCTTTTAGTTACATAACTGCCCGCAAAATTACTGCAATTTGCAGACATTGCAAAATAAAATGCCACGAATTTTGGTCTCACCCTCATTTTGTTGACGACCAGCAGGCGGACAGGTGCCACGAGCCCCACGGCGACTATCTTGACGCATCAACAGGAAATCAAGACTTTTGGTGACAGAGCCGAACGCTTCGGGTCAAATCTTGGATAAAACTGAGAAAAGCCCTCAAAAACTTGCAGGAGTTGGAAAAACCCACTATCTTTGCATTATTGTTCAACGGAATAGAACCAAAGACAAAATAAAGAGTATGAGATTATTGAAAAGACTTACAGTTATCTCGCTGCTGATGCTGCCGTGCTGCTACGCCAGCGCACAGTCGGCCAACGGCGAAAGTATTGTCATCAGCGAGAATGCGACTGAGCTCGGCAAGGTCGATCTGAGCGAGGTAAACCGCATCTCCTTCACCGAGGAGGCGCTCTCTGTAGATAAGAAGGACGGCACCAACGAGCGCTACAGCTACAAGGCGACCGTCAGTTTCATCGACAACAGTACGGACGGCATTGGCAAGGCCGAGGCCGTGGCGAACAACGTGCGTGTCTATGCGCGCGAGAACCTTATATATATAGAAGGCGCTGAGCAGGGCCGCGTAGAGGTATTTGACCTCAACGGCACGCAGTGTCTCGCAATGGCACAGTGGAGCGGTCAGCCCGTGGATGTGAGCGCGCTGCCGAAGGGCATCTATGTGCTCAAGGTGGGCAACGCCTCCTTCAAGTTCAAGAAATAAGGACGGCCTGTCAAAGCACGTCTTTCTGGCTTAGACGGCACAGGCGCGCCACGTCGCTTGTGCCGCTTTTTTGTAAACGAACATCATCAAAACAAGATAACGAACATGGAGTTTTTGAAGTTTGAACCACTACTGAAGCAGACGATCTGGGGTGGTGACAAGATTATCCCGTTCAAGCACCTGGAGAAGTCCCTCGACCAGGTGGGCGAGAGCTGGGAGGTGTCGGGCGTGAAAGACAACGAGACTGTTGTCGCCAACGGCGAATACAAGGGCTGGAAACTCAACGACGTGCTGGCGGAGCAGAAGGAGCTGCTGGTCGGCAAGGAGAACTACGCACGCTACGGCAATTTGTTTCCCCTGCTCATCAAGTTTATCGACGCGCGCCAGCAACTCTCCATCCAGGTGCACCCCAACGACGAGCAGGCTCAGCAGAAGGGGCTGCCGCGCGGCAAGACCGAGATGTGGTATGTGATGAAAAGCGACCCCACGGCCTCGCTGCGCAGCGGCCTGAAGCAGCAGATCACACCCGCAGAGTATAAGCAGATGGTGGAGGACGACACCATCACCGATGCTTTGGCGGAATATCCTGTCAAGGACGGCGATGTTTTCTTCCTCCCCGCGGGCCGCATCCACAGCATCGGCGCGGGCTGCTTCCTGGCCGAGATCCAGGAGACCAGCGACGTCACTTACCGCATTTACGACTTCAAGCGCAAGGACAAAGACGACAACTATCGCCAGCTCCACACCGCCGAGGCAGCCGAGTGTATCGACTACGACGTGCTGCCCGACTACCGCACCCACTACCAGCCGGCCAAGAACGAGGGCGTGGAACTGGTCCGCTGCCAGCATTTCACCACCTCGGTCTATGACATCGACGAGCCCATGCTCATCGACTATTCCGAGCTCGACAGTTTCGTGATCCTCATCGCCATGGAGGGCAATGGCACGCTGCAGGTGGATGGCGGCGAGGATACCTCGCTCATAGAGGGCGAGAGCGTTCTCATCCCCGCTACGGCCAAGGAAGTAGTGGTCAGAGGCACGGTGAAGTTTCTCGAGACCTACGCCTAAGACTGCGAGGTTTCCCTTTCCCCTACAAATAGTGGACAGCTGCACGACAACTGTCCACTACTTGTTTTTTCTATTTTCCAACAGTTCATCCTGTTGTATTCCCTTATAGAGGATTCTTTTGCTTCCTTTATAAACGCTCCTGTTGTTTCCTTTATAGATAATCCTATTGTTTCCTTGTTGGCTACCCGATTATTTTCCTATAGTTTTCCCAACCTTTTTCTGGTTGAGAAGGAGCCTCATCGGCGCGCCTTCCATTGCGCTGCCGCCACGGGCGATGTGAAGAAGACTCCCTGCATATCCATGCCTCCCGTATAGCGGATGGCGTCGCGGTTGGCCGGGATGACGGAGATTTCGGCTCGCCCATTGCTGAACACGTCGAGATAGACCTGGTAGGAGTCGAGGCGGTAGCGACACGTCGCCTTGATGCGGACGTGGCCCTCCTTGACCTGGGTTTCCTCGTAGCTGTCCAAGGGCGCGATAAAAATCATGCCCGGGCTTTTCGCCGGATCGGCCATATAGACCTGGCCGAAATAGGGCAGGAAGAATCCGATGGAGTCGCGTCCCACCTCCACGCCCCAGTCGTCGTTGAGGCGCACGCCGGGAGCCCGCTGCGGGTACATATAGTCGGCAAAAATGCGATACTTGCGCTGGGCAAGCCGCTGGCTCACGACCGAGGCCGTGATGCGGTCCTGCTCCAACTTAGTGAGTTGGCGCCCCTCGGCGTCGAAGAGCGTCGTCGTGGCGCAAGAGGCCAAGACCAGCGCGGTCAAGGCAAAAAATAATAGTCGTTTCATTTTTAATTCCTCCTATTTTATATTCCTCCTATTTTATAAAGCAATCGTTCCACCCACGCGGACCACTAATCGTTGCCAATGGCTTCCACCTTCGGTGCAGTCACCTTGTCGATCTTGGGAGCAGCCACGGAGGGCTGCGGAGGAGCCGAAGGCGTAGGCACGGTCTGGGAGGGTTGCGACCCCATCTCCTCCACGGCTTCCACATCCTGGTCCGTCGCTGGCATGGGAGCCAGGGCCTTGCGCTCCTTCTCCCGTTCCGCGCGCTCCTTGGCCTCGCGCTCACGGTCTGCCCGCTGCGCCGAGTCGGCCTTCGCACTCTTCATCACGTCGCGCCAAAGATAGTTGCCAAGCACGTCGAGCGTGTCATAGGCCGACTTATTCCGCCCCGTGGCTGCCTCGTCCATCATCTCTGGCGAGACCGGACCACGGTCGTCGTCGTTGAGGAGATAGACAAAGACGCCGCCCAGCAGCAGGATGGCCAGCAAGAAGAGGACGATGCGCAGAGCCCGGGAGGTCAGACAGCCCCTCAGACCACTTTTATTGGGTTGTGTCATTGCTTCTTTTTTCTTTTCCTGCAAAAGTAAATGAATTTTGATGAAGCACAAAATATTTCCACTTGTTTTTCATTTTCTCGGCACAAAGAACGGCCTTTTAAGATGAAAAGTAGTAATTTTGCAGCCCGATTATGTACACACCAGTTTACAACAAGCGCCGTGTACTGAAGTTTAAGCAGTTCAACAACCACGGCTATTCCCTCTTTAGCGTCTTGGGCAAAGAGGTGATCATCGGCGTGCTGAGCGTAGCCACGCTCCGCTGTGCCGATGCAGCCGCGCAGACCACGTCCGTCGCCGTCGAACCCGACACGACCTGGCAGCGCACTGTGGAGATGAACGAAGTAAACGTCACAGGCACGAGGGCGCCGCTGACCGTACGTCAGCAAGCGAGAATGGTAACTGTACTGAGTCGCAGCGACATAGCGGCTGCGCCGGTACAAAGTGTCAACGACCTGTTGAAATACGCCACGGGAGTGGACGTGAGGCAGAAAGGCCCGCTGGGGGCGCTCACCGACGTGAGCATCCGAGGCGGCAACAGCGAGCAGGTGGCAATCCTGCTCAACGGCATCAACATCTGCGACCCACAGACGGGTCACAACGCGATGGACCTGCCGGTCAGCCTGGGGGAGATAGAGCGCATCGAGGTGCTCGAAGGACCCGCGGCCCGCGTCTATGGCACATCGTCGCTACTCGGAGCGATCAACATCGTCACGCGGATCGACGCGAAGAGCGGGGCGACAGCCCATCTCGAGGGCGGCAGCTACGGCTACCTGGCGGCAGGGGCCCACGGCAACATCAGTTCCCAACGCTGGCGCAACCAGCTATCAGCCACCTACCTGCGCAGCGACGGCTACCAGCGCAGCAGGGCGGGATCGCTCAACAGCGACTACCGCACGGCAAAGGCTTTCTATCAAGGACAATACGACGACCCCAACGTGGCCCTGCGGTGGCAGGCGGGACTAAGCAGCAAGGACTATGGGTCGAACACTTACTATAGCGCGCGCTTCGACGACCAGTTTGAGCACACCCTCAAGACCTTCTTGTCGCTGAAGGGTGAGAACCGAAGCGGTCTCCTCCATTTCCGTCCAGCCATCTACTGGAACCACCAGGAGGATCGCTTCGAACTGATACGCGGGTCGGAGGCGAAAGTGCCCTACAACTACCACCGCACGGAGGTCTTCGGACTCAACCTCAACGCCTACTTCGACTGGACGCTGGGGCGCACGGCCTTCGGAGCGGAGATGCGCAACGAGGACATCCTCAGCACCAACCTGGGCGACCCGCTCGACAGGAAGCACGCCATCCACGGGACGGAGCGCTTCTACACCAACGGCCTCAACCGCACCAATCTCCAGCTTTTCCTGGAACACAACATCGCCCTCGGACCGCTCTTCGTCTCGGCAGGACTGACGGCGGCGAAGAACACGCAGGCCGACATGGACTGGCGAGTCTATCCCGGCATCGACGTGAGCCTGAGGCTGGACAGCCACTGGCAGGCGTTCGCCAACTTCAACACCTCGCTCAGAATGCCGTCCTTCACGGAGCTCTACTACTCCGTCGGGGGACATAAGGCGGACCGCCACCTGAAGCCAGAGGAACTGAGCGCCGTCGAGGGCGGACTGCGCTACACCAGCCGCGCCATCGAGGCGAAGGCGAGCGTCTTCTACAATCGTCACCGCAACTTGATCGACTGGATCAGCGACGGCGAGACCGACGAGACGGGCGGCACGCTGTGGAAGAGCGTCAACTTCGGCCACATCAAGGCCCTCGGCATGCAGGCCTCGCTACAGGCGGACATGAGGCAACTGCTGCCGGGTCAGCACTTCTTCGATCGCTTCTCGCTGGGCTACACCTGGCTCAACCAGCGCGAAAACCTGCCCGAAGGCATCGTCAGCCAGTATGCGCTGGAGTATCTGAAGAACAAATTCTCGGCACAGGCCGACTTCCGCCTCCTGCCGCAACTGGCTCTCCGCGTGGGCTATCGCTTGCAGCACCGCATGGGAAGCTATCTCGACGCCGACAACGTGCGCCACAGCTACGCCTCCAATGGTGTGCTCGACGCGCGCCTGCAATGGTCGGAACCGAGATGGAACGCTTACGTCGAGGGCAACAACCTGCTGGACAAGGAGTATCGCGACTATGGCAATGTGGCACAGCCGGGCGTCTGGGTGGTGGCTGGAGTCGCCGTCAAGATCTTTTAGCGCGGTGAAGCACCATCGTGATGTAAAATATACAATTATTAGGTAAAAAACAATAGGATGACCAGGCGGGAACCGGGGAGCTTCTTCCCTTCCCGCCTTTTCCTTTGCTTCTCTTTACATTATATTTCTTTGTATCTCTTTGAAAAACACACCTCTACATCTTTTCCCTTCTTACGCCGAGAGTCCAATCTCCGTTGTCACATTGTCACATTATCACGTTGTCACGTTTTCATTTTCCATTGCGTTCTTACATTATAACGTTTAACGTTTTAACGTTTTTGTTTTCGCATGGTAGAAAAAATAGGGGGAAAAAGGCAGGAACATTGGGTTTGCAAAATGTTAAACGTTAAACGTTAAGATGTAACAAAGCTGACACCTAACTCCCTCATCATCTGCCAAATACAGAAAATCAAAAACGTGACAACGTGACAATGTAACAACGTCCTAATGCAAAATAGAAAACGTTAAACGTTAAGATGTAAGTTCGGCGAATC
>OHLN01000283.1_pt1 | contig 30861 bp, 26 predicted proteins | sample 1569071 | NCBI WGS metagenome assembly OHLN01 (sample SAMEA3879594, study PRJEB24766) | human gut metagenome | biome: human-associated habitat; feature: feces | place: USA | collected 1985/1987
TCTGACCTTTTACAATTACAAAAAATTATATATATTATCCTTCAATCTCTTTAATAAGATTAACCATCTCAATAGCACCTTCAGCGCACTCAAATCCCTTATTGCCTGCCTTTGTTCCGGCGCGCTCAATTGCCTGCTCGATTGTATCTGTAGTAAGCACTCCAAACATAACAGGAATATCACTTGTCAAAGAAACATTTGCAATGCCCTTGGAAACCTCGCTGCACACATAATCGTAATGGCTTGTAGCACCTCTTATAACCGCACCAAGACATATAACTGCGTCATACTTGCCGCTTTTTGCCATCTTTGAAGCTATCAATGGTATCTCAAATGCGCCCGGCACCCATGCAAGGTCAATATTTTCCTCTGAAACATCATGTCTTACAAGCCCGTCTTTAGCTCCCGCAACAAGCTTAGACACAATAAACTCATTAAACCTTGCTGCTACAATACCTACCTTAATTCCACTGTCAACTAACTTACCTTCTAAAACTCTCATTATCAATTCCTCCTTATAAATAATCCATGTGAAAATATGAATATATTTCATATCTTTACACAATGTTTAAAATATGTCCCATCTTAGTCTGCTTTGTCTTAAGATAGAACCTGTCAAATGGGGTTGCATCTATCTCAATAGGCACTCTCTCACTGATTTCGATTCCAAAATCTGCAAGCTGGTATACCTTATCGGGATTGTTAGTAAGAAGCCTTAAGCTCTTAGCGCCTAAGTCTTTCAATATCTGTGCTCCTATGTAGTACTCGCGCGCGTCTCCCGGCAGTCCAAGTGCCAGATTAGCCTCAAGTGTATCCATTCCCTGATCCTGAAGTGCATATGCCTTAAGCTTGTTGACAAGCCCGATTCCTCTGCCCTCCTGTCTCATATAAAGAAGCACACCCCTGCCTTCATTGTTAATCTGTGTCATTGCTGACGCTAACTGCTGACCGCAGTCACATTTCATTGAGCCAAATGCGTCTCCAGTCAGGCACTCTGAATGTACCCTGCACAAAAGATTGCTGCCATCACCAATGTCGCCCTTTACCAATGCAACATGATGCTCGCCATTTAACTTATTGACATAACAGTGTGCTGTAAATTCCCCGTATTTTGTAGGCATTCTTGTAACTGCCACGCACTCAACCAGGTTGTCATGTCTCTTTCTGTATTCCTGAATTGCCTTAATTGTTATGAATTTGAGATTGAATTTTTCGGACATTTCTATGAGGTCTTCTTTTCTCATCATTGTTCCGTCCGCTTTCATTATTTCACAGCACAGACCACATTCTTTAAGTCCTGCTATTCTCATAAGGTCTACTGTTGCCTCTGTATGTCCGTTTCTTTCAAGAACTCCATTAGGCTTTGAACGTAGTGGAAACATATGTCCCGGTCTTCTGAAATCCTCAGGCTTTGCCTCATCTGACACACATGCTCTTGCAGTAAAGCCTCTCTCCTCTGCCGATATTCCTGTTGTCGTCTTAACATGGTCTATTGACACTGTAAATGCAGTTTCATGGTTATCAGTATTGTCAGCAACCATCTGTGTAAGTCCCAGCTTCCTGCATAAATCTCCACTCATAGGCATGCATATAAGTCCTTTTCCATATGTCGCCATGAAATTCACATTTTCAGTAGTTGCAAATTCAGCTGCACATATGAGGTCGCCCTCATTCTCTCTGCTTTCATCATCTGAGACAAGTATCAGCTTTCCATCCTGTAAATCCTTAACTGCCTCTTCTACTGTGTTATACTCAAACATTTTCTTTTACCTTCCTTTCCCTTTGATATTTTAAAATCCATTCTTTAGCAGGAACTCTTTCGTTATCCCGCTTTTCGGCTTTTCCTTTTCAAATGTGATGAATTTCTCTATGTACTTACCGACAATATCATTTTCAAGATTAACTACATCACCAGCTTTCCTAAGTGACAGCGTTGTCGCACCTGCCGTATGTGGTATTATTGATACTGAAAAGCTCTGGCTGTCCATCTTGGCAACCGTAAGACTTATTCCATCTATGGCAACCGAACCTTTTTCAACGATATATTTTAATATTCCGCTGTCTGTCTTAATCTTATACCATATCGCGTTATCATCCTTGGTTATCGCTACAACTTTTCCTGTTCCATCAATATGTCCTGAAACTATATGTCCTCCGAACCTTCCATCTGCTGCCATTGCCCTTTCAAGATTAACAGCACTGCCACTCACCAGCTTGCCAAGTGATGAGCGGTTCAGCGTCTCATGCATTACATCAGCAGTAAATGTATTATCATATATCCCTGTCACTGTAAGACACACACCATTGACAGCAATGCTGTCTCCTATATGTGTTCCCTCAAGGACTTTTTCTGCCTGTATTGTAAGAATTGCTGATGCCGTTCCTTTTTTTACATTATTTACATGTCCGATTTCTTCAATAATTCCTGTAAACATCACAACTCTCCTTCTATCAGAATATCGTTGCCAAGAAGACGAACGGTCTTGTTTCTCAACTGATATGCATCAGCTACATTTGCAACCCCCTGACCTTCAACTGCTGTTTTACTGTCTGCCCCACCAAAAATCTTAGGTGCAATGTAAGTCTGAACCCGGTTCACAATTCCAGCCTTCAATGCAGAAAAATTAAGAGTTCCACCGCCTTCCAGCAATATGCTGTCAATCCCTCTATCGCCAAGCATTCTCATAAGTTCTTTTAAGTCGACATGATGCTCGTACTCATCTGTAACCAGCACTTCACAGCCTGCATTTTCATATAAAGATTTCCTGTCGCTGTCGGTACTACATGTAGCAATTATTGTTGGTATCTGCCCTGCACTTTTTACAATTCTGCTGTCCAGCGGAGTTCTCAATCTGCTGTCGCATATGATTCGCACAGGATTGTGTGGATTGCTTATGGCTGTACTTCTGCAGTCAAGCATTGGATTATCAGCAATCACAGTGCCGACACCAACCATAATTGCCGCGTATCTGTGACGGTCTGCATGCACATTTTCTCTTGCCTGCTCACCTGTAATCCACTTGGAAAGTCCCTTATATGTGGCAATTTTCCCATCAAGTGTCTGTGCTGTTTTCATCACAACATATGGCTCTTTATTCCTTATGTAATGAAAGAATACATAATTCATTGCCAGACATTCTTCATTGCATACACAACCTTCAACTTTAATCCCGTGTTCTTCCAGATATTTAACACCTTTTCCACTTACTAAGGGATTAGGATCCATCGAGCCTATCACAACCCTGCTTATCCCTGCCTGCACAAGTGCTTCTGTGCAAGGCGGCTGTTTCCCATGATGGCAGCATGGCTCAAGTGTCACATATATGGTTGCTCCACTGGTATCCTCCATACATCTTGAAAGTGCATCTCTTTCTGCATGAAGCTCACCATATTTCCTGTGCCAGCCTTCACCTATAATTCTGTCATCCTTTACAATTACAGCTCCCACCAGCGGATTAGGATTAACCCAGCCTGTTCCTCTCTTTGCCAGTTCAATTGCCCGCTTCATGTAGAATTCATCTTCTTTTGAAAAATTGTTATTTATTTCCTGCTGCATATATGCACCTTCTTTCTGTTCTTTCCTGTCCAGCTTTTCTCTGTTCTGATTTTCCCTGTTTGCTGTATCTTAATTTCATTCTTAATGTGCTTGCTATTTCCCTGATTTTACCGGCTCAAAGTCGTGATACCTATAAGTAGTCGCATTTTCAATGGTTTAGTAGGTCTTTTTTTATCTTGTCTATAATATTAAACGCATTTTTATTCCTCAAAAACCTATAAATTCATTGTTTATAGCTCATTTAGTAGGTAAATCCATATGTTTTCTTTGGTTTTCCTCCAAAATAAACCTACCAAATTCTCAAAAAGCTTACATTTATAGGTTTTTACCAAATTTACCTGCTGCCATTCTGCTCTGAATTGCTATAATATGCCGCCAGATTGCTCAGAATTAAATCGCCGTAATATGCTGCCGCCACAATTGCCAGTTCCAACATTTCAGACCAGACTCCGCCTCAATAATACAGACATCCTAGCACAACCAAAATCCAGCCCAGACATAAAAAAGGCTTCCAAAGCAGTTTCATTTCACCACTTCAGAAGCCATACGCCAAAATATCGAATTTCTATAATCAAATTCTTACTCTGACAATCAAAAAACTCTGAGATAATAATTCATCTCAGAGCCAGTATCCACATTCAAGCCAGCCATTCATTCTACTATGATTACATTATGAATAACTAACTTTAATATCACTTCTTCCATCCAGACTTTACTGTCGGCTTCGGAATTACACCGAATCATGCTCTGGCTTACGCCTCGGCTCGTGGGCTTTACCACCGGTAGGGAATTGCACCCTGCCCTGAAGTTCCATATGTATTAAATTATTTATAGTATACACCTGATTTTTAAAAAATCAAGTACTTGACACATTTATTAATATAAGGAAATGAATAAAACCAAAACATGTAAAAACCGGAACCTCGCACCCACACAGTAAGCGAGATTCCGGTCTCCTTAAAAAATATTAATTTTCTGGCTTTTTACCTTTAACCGTTAATCCTGCTGCCGCTCCTCCTATTACAAACATAAGAAGCCATACAAATACATGTTTATTATCTCCCGTATCAGGCGCCTGTTCTTTTACTGTCTCTGTATTATCGTCTTTACACGTATCGGTCAATGATGTTGTATCTGTAATCTTTGCAACCACAGTCTGTGATTTTTCAATCTCAACAAGCCCATCCTGCTTGATGTAATATCTGTCACAATCTTTACAATACCAGTATTCAATATTTCCTTCATCTGTCCTGGTAGCCGCCTTTGCCTCTACTGACTGCAAGCCTTCATGTATACTCATATTGTAAGTGCCATATTCTTCGCTGCAGATCGTACACACCGCTTTCTTCACACATGTTGCACTTCCGCCTGCGTGTTTACACTGATAATCACAAACCGTGCATACACCGTTTTTCCAACCATGTGCTTCACTTGTCGATACTTCCTTATCACAGCAATCATATGCCTGCTTATGAGTTTTTTCTGTCTGTACCCACACCTGTTTTCCACTGTGGTTTGCCATATCTTTATCTGTATACTCCTTGCCGCAGATTTCGCAAACCGCACCTTTTGTACATGTTGCTTCTCCTCCGCTGTGTACGCATACATAACCACATGTTTCACAAGCACCGTCTTTCCAGTTATGATTTTCTTGTGCTATCGTCACTTTACCACAGCAATCATATTTCTTTTCATGTGTTGTTGCTGTCTGTGTCCACTTTTCTGTTCCTGTATGATTGTCTGCATTTATTTCTCCATATTCACTATGGCAGATATTGCAAACCGCTTTCTGCGTGCAGGTTGCTTTTCCGCCTTTATGAATACAATCATATCCACATACCGTGCAGTGTCCATTCTCCCAGATATGATCTGCTATATTAGTTACCTCTGCACCACAACAGTCATATTTTTTCTGATGAGTTTTTTCTGTCTGTACCCACACCTGTTCTCCACTGTGGTTTGCAGGATTTAAAGTACCATATTCAGCATTACACTCCGTGCAGACGGCTCTCTTTTTACATGTTGCCGTTCCGCCTACACAGCTTTCTGTTTCTTCTATTGTACAGCCTGCTGTTGTACATTTGTGGGTATGTGTGCCGTTACCATTTGACTTCCATTCACCATATGTATGTTCTGCCTTTGCTGCTGTAACAATCTCACCACATTCACAAATTACAGGTGTTGTACAATCACCATCATCTGTACCACTATGTTTTGTCTTTGTTGTTGTTACCGTACAGCCGTCATTCTCACACACTTTCCAATGATAAGTATCGTCTTTTGTCCATGTGTCGCTGAACTTATGATTTGCCTGTGCCAGAAATATTTTCCCGCAGACAGAGCATATTGATTCTTTCGTACAGTCGCTGTTATCCATTGTATGATTCGCATTTACGGTAACAGACAGATAAATGCTGTATCCTTCATTATCCGTCAATGTTATTGTCTGTGTGCCATCTGCTGCAGATACAGTATAAATACCGTCCACATCAGATGTAAGCGTTTTATTTCCTGCCATTACCTGTGTATAATCGGAAGAAGTTACTTTAAACTGTGCCTTCTCGCAGTATACTCCATTATTTTTAATACCGTCTACCACTGTATCCGGATTAATCGCATTATAATAATATGTAACTGTCTGTGTTTCTGATGTATACACACCCTTTTCATCGCCTGTCTTGCTTAAAAAAGTATATCCTGATGGAATCTTAATATTAGGTACCGCATAATTCGTTCCCGATGTACCCTGAAGTGTAATCGATTCACGTAACTTCTGCTCACTGTCTTTTATCACATAATTAACAATTACTTTTCCTTTGCCTGATGTTACAGCCATATCATCAAAGCTTTCCTTATCTACAAGAATCATTGTAGTATACGCAGGTACAGTTATAACGGAGCCTGAGACTTCACCAAGTGATACAACTCCTGCACTTTCGCCATTTGCAATAACAACCCAGTCCGTAGCAGCTCTTTCTTGAACAGGAATTGTAATTTCTTTTGACACATCTGACTCATTATTTAATACTGCCATAGTATTCCACTCGTCGTCTTTTGTACCTGCAAGTACATAAGCTTCAGGATTTTTTATTGTCTGGCTTTTCGCAAGCGGTGAAAATGCTTTTCGTATCTCCATAAGTCCTCTGTAATATGAGACTACATCTGCGTACTCTGCTGAATCCTTCCATTCAACGTAACTGCTGTCTGCAAGAGTTCTTCCCTCAACGCTGTTACACATTTCTTCTCCGCCATCCATAAACAATGTTCCCGGCTTAGCATATTTCATTGCTGCTTTCTGCTTGTATATTTTTACGGCTTTTTCGTTTCTTTCGCCATAAGTGCCACCTGTGCTGCCGATTATTTCATCATAAGAGGAAGTTTTATTCTGTCTTTCTTCTTTTGTATAATTATCTCCCCATATAACCAGATTGGCATCTTCCTTTGCCAATGATGTCTTTATCTCATCCAGCCATTTATATACATACGAAGAACCTTTGTACTTCGCATTGACACAGTCAATCAAATCCAGTGAAAATCCATCAACATGATATTCCTCTGCCCAATATTTCATGGAATTAACCATATAACTACGATACATCTTCCGCTCTGTGGCAAACTCATTGCCATATCCCGTATTTGTTGTATACCTTGTAGCGTCAGTATTCAATCTGTAATAAAACCACGGAACCGACTTTTCAAGAGGATTTTCCTCTGAGGCATGCGTATACGGCATCTCCATCACAACAGAAAATCCAGCACTGTGAAGTGCCTGAATCATCTCTTTACATTCTTTTATAACAGTCTTGCTATCCGAAGGATTGGAAGCATAGCTTGCCTCAGGTACATTATAATTTAAAATCTCATACTCACTGTCGCCATCAAAATCCGCAAACGGTGCAAGCTGTACTGTCGTAACACCGAGTTCCTTCAGATAATCAATACCAGATACAAGCTCCCCCGCACTGTTTACTTTTGCACCCTTTTCCGTAAAAGCACTGTACTTTCCGCCTGCAGTCATGCCCGATGCGGTATCTGATGAGAAATCCTTGACACTTATTTTATAAACAGTATTTGCTTTTGTCGAATCAACATACACATGTCTGTCGCTGACCCAACCCTCAGGAGATACTGAAGATGTATCTGTTATATACGAACGCTTTCCGTCTTTGCTTACCGCAACCGAATATGGGTCCTGAATTTTATATTTTGTTGTTCTGTCGCTGCCAATATGGGTAACATCTGTTGTTGTAATCGTATAGTCATAATACAATCCGCCCCAATCACTAACAAGTGTTATAATCCAGAGGCCATTCCATTCCCCATTTACAAGCATTTTCTCTAATGCATAAGTTCCTATATCACGTGCATTGCTGTCATTATCATCACCTGTTGCATAAATATTAACTTTTACATATGTTGCCGCAGGTGCCCATAACAAAAATTCAGTTGACTCCTTTGTATATGTCGCTCCAAGCTGCCTGCCCTTACGTGTATGCCCCCAATCATCAACATATGTTCCATCATAAAAATATTTATTATCAATATCTTCTGCCACTTTATTAATATAGCTGCTAGGAATCGTAGCTATCTTTTTACTGTTATCTGCCGCAAACCCGGTAACGGCACTGCTTGAAAATACCATTCCGATTGACAATACCACCGCAGTAATCTTTTTTAAGTTTAAATACTTCATAAACTCTCCCTCCTTTTATTGTACTCAATGTATCTATGCAATACCATAAAGCATTACAAAAATACATTCTATCTTAGTGGTATTATACAATAAAAGGCATCAAAAAAAATGTCATTTACATGAAATGACATTTTTTCGACACGAACGATATTAAAATGAATGTTTATTCTTCACTTTTTAATCACAATTTATTTATAAAGTTCTGGACCTGATTTTTAAAAAATCAAGTACTTGACATATTTATTAATTTTATGATACTATACCACGGCACAATTAAATATGGTTATATTGGAAACGACACATCCCCCGGATGATAACGAACAACACATGTTTTGCTTAGGTTATTATTTAAGGAGGATTTTTTTATGCCAAAAAACAAGTTTCAGGATGTTATTTTCACAATTATTATGGCAACAATTATGGTCTATGGCATGGTCGTATACAATGTTGCCCTTAACACAGGTACTGTGAATCGTACTACTTTCTTAGCTGCAACACACGAGCTCCCAATCATGGTTCCAATTGCATTCGTGCTCGAGTTCTTCGTTGTAGGAAAGATAGCTAAAATGCTTGCTTTCACTGTTATGCGTCCAACTGACAGACCACAGTTCATCACATATGCAATATCAATATGTATCTGCTGCATTATGTGTCCGATTATGAGTCTTGTAGCTACATTCCTTTTCAAAGAGCCATCCTTTGGCATGTGGGTTAAAACATGGGCAATGAACTTCCCTATGGCAATCTGCTATCAGATGTTCTATTGCGGACCACTTGTAAGACTTATATTCAGGGCAATATTTGTCAGAAAAAATGCTGAAGTCCCAGAGAACATGGGTGCTATAGAAGCAGAATAATATTAATTACCAGGCAGGAGATTTTCTCCTGCTTTTTTATATATTACGGATATTCAGATAGAAAATGTGTTATTATATGAATATCAATCCAAAGAATGGAGAATTATCATGAAAGCCTATGAACGATTATTAAAATATGTCACTTTCCGTACACCAAGTGACGAAAACAGTGAAACAACTCCCTCATCTGCATGCCAGTTTGAGTTAGCAAGATTTCTTGAAAATGAGATGGAAGAATTGAATTTATCGGACATTGTACTTGATAATATGTGTTACCTGTATGGTAAGCTTCCAGCAACCAGTGGTTATGAAAATGTACCTGCTATTGGATTTATTGCACATATGGATACTGTGTCCGATTATTGCAATCATGATATTACACCTGTTATAACAGAGAATTTCAATGGTGAATCACTTACACTTCCTGCCGGGATAACTCTGTCTGTGCATGATTTCCCTCATCTTAGTACTCTTAAAGGACGCACAATTATCACGTCTGACGGAAGCACTATTCTTGGCGCTGATGACAAAGCAGGCATTGCTGAAATCCTGACTATGATAGAACATTTGCAGAAAAACAATATACCTCATGGAACAATATGCGTGGCATTCACACCTGATGAAGAAATTGGCATGGGAGCTGAACATTTTAACATAGAACAGTTCGGTGCCAAATACGCCTACACAATTGACGGCGACACAGAAGGCGAGATTCAGTACGAAAACTTCAACGCATGCAAAGCGGATTTTCATATTAAAGGCTTCAATGTACACCCAGGTTCTGCCAAAGACACCATGATTAATGCCAGTCTTGTTGCAATGGAGATTAACAATGCACTTCCTGCTATGGAAACCCCTCGCGGCACAGAAGATTACGAGGGTTTCTACCACCTTGTCAGCATGTCTGGCGATGTCAGTGAGGCTTCGCTTAATTATATAGTAAGAGACCATGATAAGAATTTATTTGAAGCAAAGAAAAATACTCTGCGATTAATCGAAAAAAACATGAATGAGAAATGGGGCGAGGGAACTATTACGCTCACCATTAAAGACCAGTATAAAAATATGTCCGAAATCATTGCAGGATGCATGAATCTTATTGAAAATGCAAAGAAAGCCTGTGAACTGGCTGATATAACACCGCTTATCCTTCCTATCCGAGGAGGAACAGACGGCTGCCAGTTAAGCTTCAAAGGACTTCCATGCCCTAACCTTGGAACTGGAGGACACGCATACAACGGTCCTTATGAACATATTACTGTTGAAGGCATGGATATGACCGTTGCTATGCTTGTTAAATTGGTTGGAACATTTACTGAATAACAACTATATTTTATAACACAAAACAGGAGTTAAGCTATTGACCTACTCCTGTTTTGTATTATCAGTTGTTATTCAGTTTTTATTACTTTCGCTTTGAAACAACATACATAACTGCTGCTGCAATACATCCAGCTAACGCAATAATTGCTATTACAAGCCATAATTTCCCATGATTTCTGTCTCCAGTGTTAATTGATGATGCATTTGTTTCATTCTCATCAAATGTATACTGGCTTGTTGTTTCTGATTCTGTCTGACTGATGGTCTCTGTTTCAGATTCTTTAATACTCTCTGTCTCCAGTTCTGTTCCTTTAGTACTTTCCATCACTGTTTCGGATTCTTTAATGCTCTCTGTCTCCGGTTCTTTAACAGTAAAATGTGCACTCGCTGTTCCACTCGATGAAGCAATACCTATAACATGCTCTCCCGTCGATAATTTTTTTATTAAATCTGGATTAAGTGTTACAATAATACTTCCTGCTTTTACCGTATAATCTTTGTCTTTTACAAGCTCTCTGCCATCAAGTTCTACTTTTACAAAATCTGAAAATGCTGCATTAGACATAAATGTAATTGCCTTATCGGAATTCTTATCAATTATACATTTATCACCAGCAATTATTTCTGGTGCCAGTTTCGATGTAACAACACTATCTTTGTCTATCTGCTTTGATGCATTTGAATCTGCAAAGTATTTTAAACATAAAGAGCAGTAATAATATTCAATATTACCTTCCTGAGTCACTGTAGCTGCTTTAGCTTCTACATGCTGTAACTTATGATTATCCTTATTCAATTCACCATATTCCTCATGACATACTTCACACACTGCACGATTGACGCATGTTGCCACTCCACCACTATGAATATGCTCTGGAATGCCACCCTTTATTTCAAATGTGAGTATATTATTCTCGATTGAATTGACACTGATATAAATATCTCCGTAAATCCATATATCTTCACCTATTCCTAATGCTGCATCTGCCTTTGTGTTATACTGTCCACCAATAACTTCATAATTCCATTTAGGTGATGAAAAATACATATTACTTGGAAACTTAGTGTCACTGTCTATAAGATAACATACCAGCCCAGATTTTAATGGAATTTTATCCACTCTGTTTCCATTAATCTTGAACATCTGCTTATATTGAGAATCATATTTGTTACCATTATCCTCAAAGTTTCTGTACTCAAGATACAATGTCTTACCCTTTTCCGGAATATCCATCTTATATCCTGTAATATTATCCGTACCTGAAGTTCCTAATGCTTTAAGACTATATTCTCCTTCGGACAAAATCGTCTTAATATCATTCTCATCAGCCCAGCCTAATACTTCTTTCTCCTTAAGAGACATAAACTGTGGAACTGGAGATATATGCTTTGCCATAACTGACATGAAATACACCGGTGACGCATTCTTTGAGTTATATAAATCCTTCAGCCCCATAATATGTCCCATTTCATGTACTGCTGTTGCAATTGATACAAATACCTGGTCATCCCCATCCTTAAATAAATATCCGTTAGTATCACCATCAGGCTTACAATACGAATTGGTTATCTGGACATATTTGTAACTATTAATAGTTTTTTTGCCGGTATTAACAGAAATATTATTAACATAATCTGTATAATTCCACAATGGTGAAGACCAGCTTACTGATATATTACCTGACTCATTATTCTTATAAATAATTGTAATTGAATCAATTGTTCCATTGTTATCTTTATCAAGCACACCATAATCATAGTATACAGTATCATTATAATCAGAAATTTTATTACCCGATGATATGGCATTATTAACAGCTTCTGACCACTCCTGCCTAAGCTCATACATTCTGTTTGCACGCTCCGAAGCATCTTTATAACCAATAGTATTAATATCGCTGTACTCTGCATAATACCCACGAGGATGTGAAAGTACAATTGAGCCGCCATTATCATATAAATATACACTTCTCATTCTTAATTTGTTATCTGATACACATCTGTAATAATCGCCTACACTATATGAACCTGCATTATATGAATTATCTGTTATTTTTCTGACAGAACTGCCTTCATATACATCATTTATAAATTCGGTTTCACCTGCAAATCTGGCAAATACCACTAAATTAGTAAAATTACTGTCATCATCATCTGCCTGTATCCTGTCTTTATCACCTGTTAATAACAAAATTGACAGAAAAACAGCGCAAAATAACAGTATTAGTTTGATTTTTCTCATAAAAATTCCTTTCCATGTATAAACAAGCTAACTATTATATTATCCGGTTTCTCTGTCAAAATCTTACCATATTATTAAATTTAATTCAATTCAAATAACTATTTTACGGCTTGCACACACCACAAGACTCATACCCCATATCAATAATATCCTGCCTGCTTCCTGTATAAATCTTTTTATTGGAAGCATCCATGCTCTTTGCACTGTTGCAGGATTCTTTGTGGAACTTCTTAGTATTTGTATTAAGTACATATGTCTGCACATTTGCTTCTGCCGCAGTTGTTGACTTTGAAGCATCTGCAACTATTGAATCGTCCTGATGGCTGTCACCTGTTGCATAATCAATAGCAATTCCCGGCTGTGCATTAAAACAATACACATTGAAAAGAATTCCATCGCCATTATCCTCAACTGACTCAGCCTCCATCTGCACACCGCTGGCAACAAGATTATCGCCAGAAAATACAGGTGTTACGCGGTACAGAACATGATTATTAGTTTCCTTTATGTAATCCGCCACCATATTTTCAAAAGGCAGCATACCATCAACATTAAGATATCTTGTTCCTGTAATCAGATTCTTTTCATTGGCATTCTCACCAGTAAGCTGATATCCAATCAGATGACATCTGTTATACAGATATTTGCCATCAACATTATCATACTTAGCCGTCTGCCAGCCTGTCGGCTTCACCTCACCAATAGAGCCGCGCTTTTCCGCAGGCATAAGATCTTTACCAATATTCGCAAATGCTGTGGTACATCTTCCCAGACCGTCAAGCTCACCATAGCTTTCAAATGAAGCAGTCGTCATATCTGCTTCAGTAAAATCAGGATTATTGTCATTAATTACAACATATGGCTTCCCATCATATGAAAGAGTTACCATATCTGCCTGCCATGATGCTGACAACGCCTCACCTGCATTGGCAGTATTCTTAGAAGAGCATCCGTTTACCCAAAGCCCGCTCCACACAATGAAGCCTACCAGTAAAAATGCGGTTACTCTTCTCAATACTTCTAACCTGATATTACGCATTTATCATACTCCTTATTTCTTTCTTACATATCTTTCTTCAGTAATTTTCTCATGAGAATTACCCTCAAAATCAGTAGAACCCTCCAGCTTAAAATCATTAAGCATGTCCTTAGGAAACTTCACATCAGAAGGATACTTCCTGTTCCACTTATACAGATAAACCTCATCCACAATATCCTCATAAGAAACAATCTCAGAGTCCTCAACAAAACAGAAATCATCCCTTCCGGCAAAACCAAACTCCTGATTAACCTCAAGATTCTCATAATCACCAAAAAGCTGCTTGCTATATAAAGAAAGCCATAACTTCCTGCCATCAAGCATCTTAATAATATGCTTATTAAGAACACTGTCCTTAGAAACACGTCTGTTATTAAACATAATTCCATAATTATCATCAACAATAGATATAACCTTCATAATATCCTCCTTTTATATTCCCAGCGAGGGAGCAAAGCGACCAAAGCTGAACACACATCTCACCCCACCACAACAGCGAGGGTGTGCAAACACCCAACGCTGGAAGGTAAAAACTCCCCGGGGTGGTGGGCTGGGTGTGGTTGTGTGGTTTAATTGGAAACCGTGTGAAGACGCCGGTACTTAGTGCGTGGGGAGAGCCGCCGAAAGGCGGCAAATCCCCACAAACTTAGTACCCGCTGCGTCTTCGCCCGAGCGGGAGCGCGTTTTCAATTAAACCATACAGCCATCCCCAGCCCCCTCTCCGGGGAGCCATTTCTTACCTACTTCTTAAAGGGAAACCTCCCCGATTCCAGCCTCTTCTTAAGCATAACCCCACCTATCGTCTGAGGCTGCTTAGCCGGACTATTTTCAGCTTCTCTTTCCTCCGCTTCTGCAATTCTGCGGCGAATCTCTTCCATCTTGTTATCCATTGCAGCAATCTGATCTGCACATGAAGACAATTCTGCAGCCAGCTGTTCTGCTTCAGAATCTGGAATATTCTTCTTATAACGAACCTTATGCTCCACGCTCGCCCAGAAATCCATGGCAATTGTACGGAACTGAACCTCAACCTTCATCATCTTCTTTTCATTCTGAAGGAATATCGGTATCTCAATTATAAGGTGAAGACTTCTGTAACCGCTTGGCTTAGGATTCTTGATATAATCCTTTCTCTCGACAAGCACTACATCGTCCTGCTTTAACAGGCAGTCGGCAAGCATATAGATATCTTCCGGGAAAGAGCATATTACTCTTACCCCCGCAATATCTCTTATACCTTCCTCAATGCCTTCCATTGTTATAGGAATATTTTTCTTCTTCGCCTTCTTAAATATTCCATCCATAGACTTAATTCTGCTCTTGATACTCTCAATAGGATTTCTGTCATACTGTAATGAGAACTCCTCATTAAGCACCTTGAACTTAGTCTCAACCTCCATAATGGCGCATCTGTAATAAGCCATCAGTGTGTTAAACGGCATAATATTTTCTTTTAATAACTCAATCATTTCATCAGAAAGGAGATTCTCTTTAATGAATCTTTCCTGTTCCTGCTTGAGTATCTCTTCTAATAACATAGTAACCCCTTTTACCTTTGATGCATCTTAAAGTGCCTTCTTAATAGCAGCTAAAAGCTCATCATATGTATCAAATGCCTCTAATTCAGGATTATCAGCCTTAATCTGCTCTGTACTCTTAAAGAGGAAGCCTGCCTTGCTTGCCTTAATCATTCCTAAGTCATTGTGGCTGTCTCCTGATGCAATAGTATCATAACCAATAGACTGTAAAGCCTTAACTGTTGTAAGCTTTGACTGCTCACAACGCATCTTGAAACCTGTAATCTCACCATTGTCAGCGACCTCAAGTGAATTACAGAAAATAGTTGGCCAGCCCAGCTTCTTCATAAGCGGAGTAGCAAACTGTGTAAATGTATCTGAAATAATGATAACCTGTGTTATACTTCTTAATTCATCAAGGAATTCCTTTGCTCCCGGAATTGGGTCAATCTTAGCAATAGTATCCTGAATTTCTTTAAGTCCAAGACCATGCTCCTTAAGAATACCAAGTCTCCAGTTCATAAGCTTATCATAATCTGGTTCGTCTCTTGTTGTTCTCTTAAGCTCTGGGATTCCGCTTGCCTCTGCAAATGCAATCCATATCTCTGGTACAAGAACGCCCTCAAGGTCTAAACATACAATATTCATATCATTATCTCCTCGCATAATATTATTATATACTCTCATGTATCTCATATGTGTTTACACACTATATATTATTGTAACCCACTACCTGTCAAAACTCAATATGCCATTTCTAAGTCTTTCAAGCCCATCCATTAAAGTTGTCTTAGGACATGCAACATTCAGTCTTAAGAAATGTTTTCCATCTCCGCCAAAGCCTTCTCCCGCTGACAGGAAAAGTCCTGTATTCTTTCTTATATATGCCGCAAGCCTTGTTGAATTGTCTGTGATATCAGACACATCAAGCCAACAAAGATAAGTTGCATGTGATTCCACCATTGACACTCTCGGAATATTGTCTTTTATGAACTTTTCGGTAATCTGTTTATTCTCGTAGATATATTCTCTTAACTGCTCAAGCCATTCCTCACCCTTTGTAAATGCAGCTATAGCCGCATCAACTGCGAAAACATTTGGCTCAGCTACCTCATCGGTATTGATTGCACGCCAAACCTTGTGACGGAGTCGCTCATCCGGCACACATATTGCTGCTGTCTGTAAGCCTGCCATGTTAAATGTTTTCGTAGGTGCTATGCATGTTACAGATATATTCTTACACACCTCCGAAACACTTGCAAATGGCACATAATCAATGCCCGGGTCTGTAAGCTCGCAGTGAATCTCATCAGATATAACAACGACTCCATACTTGTAAGCAAGCTCTCCGATACGTGCAAGTTCTTCCTTTCTCCATACATTTCCACCCGGATTCTGTGGGTTGCACAGAATAAGAAGTGTTGTCTGTGGGTTCTTGAGCTTAACTTCAAGGTCTTCAAAATCTATTACATACCTGCCATTCTCATATGCAAGCTGGCTCTGTAACACATTTCTGCCATTATTAAGAATACTGTTAAAGAAAATGTTGTATACAGGTGTCATGATTACAACATTCTCTGCTGGTGTCGTAAGCTTTCTTACAGAGCTTGATATTGCAGGTATAACGCCTGTTACGAACATAAGCCAGTCGTCTTCCATCCTGAAATTGTGGCGTCTTTCCCACCAGCCTGTGTATGCGTCATACCAGTCCTTTGATATCTCAGTATAACCGTATACACCGAGGTCTGCCTTTGCCTTAATAGCCTCAGTTATCTCAGGTGCTGTCTTAAAATCCATGTCAGCAACCCACATAGGAAGCTCATTCTCTGCCACGTTCCATTTTAAAGAATCCGTATTACGGCGGTTCACTACTGTATCAAAATCATATTTCATTCTCGGATTTCCCTTCTTAATTCTACTTATTAATTCCTGCATACTATCTTAGTAAGCGAAGGATCAACCTTATCCTTCTCAATTATAAGCTTATCTATACTGTCTGCTGTTATCGTTCCGGAAGTTGGATTTAACACGCTGTCAACCCTGCTTGTGATATCAGCATCTACAGTTGAATACTCGAAAGCAAGTGTTGTATTAATAAGCTTGCAGTTCTTCATAACAAGATTATCAATGTAACACAATCCCTGAAGGCTCTCTATTGTACAGTTAATAAACGTAAGATTCTTTGAATTCCAGCCAAGGTACTCACCTGAAATGTATGAATCATACACTGTTATATTTTCAGCATTCCAGAAAGCATCCTTGCTCATAAGTCTTGAATTTCTTATCTCAAGATTCTTACTTCCGTCAAATGGATAATTGCCAACAAGCTTAAGACCATCAATCTTCATATCGTTGCTGTTCATTGCAAAATAATTACCCTTTGCCACTACATTTGTCATAGTAACATTATCACAGCTCCAGAGAGTTTCCTCTGCATTGACAAATTCCACATTCTTAAGACCTAGTCTGTTACATCTTCTGAAATTCTTAGGTGCTTCAATAATTGTATCCTCAACATTAATATCGTTAGTGTACCATACTCCTGCTCTTCCCATCTCAAAGAAATAACAGTCCTTTACATTGACATTGTTGCAGTACCAGAGTGGATATTTCCACTTAAAGCTGCTGTTTACAAGCTCTATATTACTGCTCTCCTTTAATGGAGACTCACCATCATCAAATATAGAATCTTCAATACGAAGGTCTTTGCTTGCAAAAAGAGCACGTTCTCCTGTAAGAAGCTGCTGCTTAACTAATTTCTTTTCCATATTTACTCCATTCTTATCTACAAACATTAAAACCCAATCACCATATTATAAGTGATTGGGTTACATTCTAAACATTCTTAAGGTTCTCTACCATCTCTTCCATTGTGTGCCAGCCAAGTACTGCACATTTAACTCTTGCTGGCATATGAGAGATATCTCTTAATGCTCCGGCTTCATCAAGCTCATCAATCTCTTCCTCAGTTGCCTCATCCTTAATCATCTTAAGGAAAAGTTCTGAAAGATGTACTGCCTCATCTATAGGCTTTCCAATGATAAGCTCAAGCATTATATCTGCTGATGCCTGCGATATTGCACAGCCATCTCCTGTAAATGCCCCATCAACAATAGTTTTCTTAGCATCATCAAACTTAAGCTTTAAGATTATGTCGTCTCCACAGCTTGGATTAACACCCTCAAGCTCTAAGTCTGCATTGTCTATATCATGCTTATGATATGGATGCATGTTATGGTCCGTAAGAACCTCATTATAAAAAGTTTTAGTCTCCATATCCCATAAGCCCCCTGATCTTAGATAGTTCTTCTATAAAATGCTGTACTTCTTCTTCTGTGTTATAGAAAGCAAAGCTTGCTCTCGTTGTTGAATTAACCTTAAGGAAATCCATTAATGGCTGTGCGCAGTGATGTCCTGCTCTTACTGCAATATGCTGTGAATCAAGTATAGAAGCAACATCATGTGGGTGTACTCCGTCAATTGTAAATGTGACTATACCCTCATGGTCTTCTGCCTTCGAAGAACCTATTAAGTTGACTCCCTTCATGTCATTAATGGCATCAACAGCAATCTTAGTAAGCTTTCTCTCCTGTGCCATGATTGTGTTAAATCCAACATTGTTAATATAATCAATTGCCGCATGAAGTCCGACTGCACCGCCAGTATTAACAGTTCCTGCCTCAAACTTATGTGGAACCTCTGCATATTTAACTCTGTCCCAGTGAACAATCTCAATCATCTCACCACCGCTTAAGAATGGTGGCATCTTGTCAAGAAGCTCTTTCTTGCCATATAATGCTCCGATTCCCATAGGTGCTAACATCTTATGTCCAGAAAATACAAGGAAGTCAACATCAAGGTCTGTTACATTAACCGGCATATGAGGAACACTCTGTGCTCCGTCAGCCACAATAACCGCACCATGTGCATGTGCAACCTCTGCAATATGCTTTATATCATTAACTCTTCCTAATACATTAGAAACCTGGGTAACTGCTACAAGCCTAGTCTTATCTGTGATAACCTCTAAAGACTTGTCTGTAATCTCTCCATTCTCATCAGGTGTAAGCTGCTTTAATACCGCTCCACATTTTTCTGCAACCTGCTTCCATGGAAGGAAATTGCTGTGGTGTTCCATAACACTAACAACAATCTCATCACCCTCTTTAATGAAATTCATTCCATAACTGTATGCAATTAAGTTAAGACTCTCTGTAGCATTTCTTGTAAATACTATCTGGCTTGCATCTTTAGCACCAATAAACTGAGCTACTGCCTTTCTTGCATTCTCATAACTTTCTGTAGCAATCTCACTTAATTCGTATACACCTCTGAACGGATTGGCATTCATCTCCTGATAATACTTATTAACTGCATCAAGAACAGCCTGTGGCTTCTGTGTAGTCGCTGCATTATCAAGATATGCAATATTGCTTCCCGAAATAAGTGGGAAATCTTTTCTTATAGACTCAATCGTCTTACTTAACTCACTCATTAATAAACCTCTTTAATGTAGTCATGTATCTCGTTCCTGATACCATCATCAGGGATTTTGCCGCATACGGCTAAAAGCTTAGCTGCTGCCAGCATATTATAACATTCTTGTGCTGGTATTCCTCTTGATTCAAGATAGAATAATAGTTCCTCATCAGGCTTTCCTATAGTTGCACCGTGATTACCGACAACATCTTCTTCTGCACATAGAATAATAGGAATAGTCTGGTTGACACATTTTTCATCAATAAGAAGAACTTCTTCCTTCTCATTACCTACAGAACCTGCTGAACCCTTAACGAAATCAATAGTTCCTCTGAACAGCTTAAATGCTGTATCTCTCAATGCACCTGCCGCATTGATTGCACATTCTGTCTTCTTGCCGATATGTCTTACGCAGTAGTTCATATCAAGTCTTTCTTTACCTGCTGCAACATATCCAATCTCTGCAGACATAGAACTTCCATCACCTGCAAGCTTAATCTCACAGCCTTCGTATCTGTTCTTTCCGCTTAAATAAAGCTGCACAAGTTCAATTCTTGCACCATCTTCACAGTAACCACCGATATCATTAATAAATGTTGTCTCACTGCCTACCCTCTGAATCTGGATAAGACGGATAACTGAATCCTTGGCAGCATATAATCTTGTCTGTACTGCTGCAAAGCCTTCTCCATCTTTATCTCCATTAAAATCCATGTAAACATCAATGCTGGCATTCTCTTTAGTCTCAATACCAACAACATTAATGTCTGCATTGTTCCTGCCATAATTGAAATCAAGTCTTACGAAGCCTGCATTCTTCTTATCTGTTATATAATATACAGGTTCAGTCTGTGATTTCCTAGCTGCCTCTGTAATCTCCTGACCACATCCACCAATGATATTGTCAAGCTCACCATTATTAAGCTTTCCATCATCAATGAGACTTACATCATTAACAGAAGCATTTAACTCACCTGTACGATTAATCACAACCTCTCCAACCCTGCTCTGGTTCATATGAAGATGATTCCATGTCTTGGCTGGAATACGGTTTATTATCATGTCCTTTTCTTCGATACCTATCATATCATATTCCTCACTCTGATTAACTTAACCAATGCTGCCCTTCATCTCAAGACGGATAAGATTATTCATCTCCATTGCATACTCAAGTGGAAGCTCCTTAGATACATTATCAGCAAATCCTGAAACAATCATTGCTCTCGCATCATCTTCCGGAATTCCTCTTGACATAAGATAAAATACAGCATCATCACTGATTCGTCCAATTGTTGCCTCATGTCCTACATCCGCATCATTAACACGGATATCCATAGCCGGAATTGTATCAGATCTTGAAATATCATCTATCATAAGTGACTGACATGAAACTGATGATTTACTCTTCTTAGCCTTGGTAGTCATTGTTACCGCACTTCTGAAAGTACTGATTCCGCCACCCTTAGATATTGACTTAGTACTTACAACTGATGTTGTACCTGGTGCATTATGAACTACCTTCATACCTGTATCAAGGTTCTGTCCTGCTCCTGCAAATGTAATTCCTGTGAATTCACAGCTTGAGCGTTCTCCATTAAGGATACTCATAGGATACAGATATGATACATGCGAACCAAATGAGCCTGAAACCCATTCAATCTTACCACCTTCAGCAACAGTTGCTCTCTTAGTGTTAAGATTATACATATTCTTGCTCCAGTTCTCAATTGTTGAGTAACGAAGCTTTGCATTCTTAGCCACAAAAAGCTCAACCGCACCTGCATGAAGATTGGCAACATTATATTTAGGTGCTGAACATCCTTCAATAAAGTGAAGACTTGCACCCTCATCAACAATAATAAGTGTATGCTCAAACTGACCTGCTCCTGCAGCATTAAGTCTGAAATATGACTGCAGAGGAATCTCAAGATTAACTCCCTTTGGTACATACACAAATGAACCACCAGACCATACAGCTCCGTGAAGTGCTGCGAACTTATGATCCTGTGGTGTAATAAGCTTCATAAAATGCTCGTGTACCATATCTGCATATTCACCTGTAAGTGCACTTTCCATATCAGTGTATACAACACCCTGATCAGCAACCTCCTTACGGACATTATGGTATACAAGCTCTGAGTCATACTGTGCTCCAACTCCGGCTAACGACTCTCTCTCCGCCTTAGGAATACCTAATCTGTCAAATGTATCCTTAATCTCTTCTGGTACATCCTTCCAGTCGCCCTTCATATTCGTATTGGCACGAACATAAGTAGCAATATTATCCATATTGAGTCCATCAATAGACGGACCCCAGTCAGGCACCTGCATATTATTATATATCTCTAATGACTTAAGTCTGAACTCTCTCATCCAAGCAGGATCATGCTTCTCTTCTGATATCTTCTCAACGATTTCAGGAGTAAGACCCTGCTTTATTCTGTAAGCGTCCTTCTCTTCGTTCTTAATATCATAAACACTTCTGTTTATGTCATCTACAAATGTCTTTTCTTCCATTACAAGCCTCCGAGCCTTAATTACCTGATGAATCTTTCGAAACCATTCTCATTGATATCATCAATCATAGCACTGTCGCCTGTTGCAACAACATTACCATTGACAAGAACATGAGTATAATCCACCTTAAGTGCCTCTAAGATACGTGTGCTGTGAGTGATAATAAGAAGTGCTCCGTTCTGAGTCTTCTGATATTCTTCAACACCTAGCGATACTGTCTTAACAGCATCTACATCAAGTCCTGAGTCAGTCTCATCAAGAATAGCAAGAGAAGGCTCAAGCATAAGAAGCTGTAATATCTCAGCTTTCTTCTTCTCACCACCTGAGAAACCAACATTAAGGTCTCTGTCCATATATGATGGATCCATCTGAAGGAATTCCATCTTCTCCTGAAGGAGCTTCTTGAACTTGAAGTATGTCATCTTCTTTCCACGCTGCTCCATAGAACTTCTTATAAAATTACCAAGTGTGATACCAGGAACCTCAATAGGATTCTGGAAAGACAGAAAAAGACCTGCCTGTGATCTCTCAGCAACATTCTTAGAAAGTAAATCTTCTCCGTTAAATGTAACCTTACCACCTAATATCTCATATCTTGGGTTACCCATGAGAGCATAACCAAGAGTAGACTTACCTGCTCCGTTAGGTCCCATAAGTACATGAGTCTCTCCCTTATTAAGAGAAAGATCAACCCCATGAAGTATTTCTTTATCTTCAACACCAACCTTAAGCTGGCTCACATTTAATATTTCCTGTGCCATAATGCCTCCTTAGCTGTACATTCTTTTAGCAACACACATAATATCATTGAAAGAAAAGGTTGTAAAGTTATTCATAATAACAATTGTTACTATTGTTTAACATAGTTACTTCTCTTTTGCGGCTTGAACCCACAATTCCATCTCCCGTTTCTTTGCATCATTAATATTGCTTACTATTTCCCTTGCGAATATATCGTCTGTTTCTTTTTCTCTATTTCGGAAACCATCGTATCTTCATATATATATCTTACCTCCCTGAGATAATATATAAATACAGGTATCTCATCACTGTAATCCTTGCTCTTTGACACAACCAACTCCATCCACTTATACTCACCATCAAGAAGCCGTCTGAATATCAATCTCAATGATTTTTTATTGTTTCTGAAATGCTCAAGCACCCTGTCTGGATTGGCAAAATCTCTATATGTCCCGGCATCTTCAGGGTGAACTACTCCCATATCAATATATTTGTCAATATATTCCTTAATACTGCCTGATAATCCGGCATCTCTTATTATGTCCTCCTGGGTTGACTTTATAGGTTCATATCTGTCATGCAGAAAATCAGCCCTGAGTATCTTAATAAATGTATTATATATAATATCCATTGCATCTTCTCTTGCACCTGCCTGATAATCAGCTTCTTTCCATGTGAAAAGCACTCTCCTGTTATCCTCAGAATAATTTGTTGGCTTAGTAACCTCAAATACATACCATTTATATGTTCCATCCATATTATATCTTATCTGGTATGTTCCTCTTTCTTTCCCCTCATCAAGCTGTTTCTTAATTCTGCCAAGATTAATAGCTTCCTTGTAAAGTGAAACATCATCCGGGTGGATAACACCATACTTAATATATCTGTCTGCATATTCTGCAATAGTCTTAGGTCTTGGTGTCATAACATAATCAGGCTCATCTGTCCTTCTTATAAAGTGATATGCTCCCGTATCAAGATCAACATCTGCAATCTTCCAGAAGTAATCAGTTATCTCCTTAAGATAAGACTTATCATTCTTTCTTGTTTTTAAAATAATAAGCTTATCAGCTACGTTGTCCTTATCATCAACAAGCTTCTCATAATCACTTATAGGCATAGGTTTGTAATAATAGTATCCCTGTGCATATTCACAGCCCAGGATTTCAAGCAGCTTAAGCTGTTCATCAGTCTCAATACCCTCAGCAATAGCCGGAATATCGAGCTGTCTTGCCATATCAAGAACTGCAGTTATAATGCTTACACCTTTATCATTATTTTCCGGATTAAGGTCTAGAAATTTCATATCCAGTTTCAGAACATCTGCATCAATATCCTTAAGCATGTTAAGTGATGAATATCCGCTTCCAAAATCATCAATAAGAATCTTAAAGCCCGCATTCTTAAATGCCTTCTCCGTATCCTTAATTACCGAGCCATTCTCCACATATGCACTCTCTGTAATCTCTATTTCAATATACTCTGTTGAAATATTATATTTTTCAATCATGCCTTTAAGTATTCTTACAACATCCATAGAGTATATATCTGCTCTCGAAACATTTATTGATATTGGCAGTGCTGTTCTTCCCTCATCAAGCCATCTTCTTATAGTCTGACATACTTTATCCCATATATACACATCAAGTTTATTTATAAATCCGTTTTTTTCAAGCAGCGGTATAAACTGTCCTGGTGAAATAAATCCTTTCTCAGGACTTATCCATCTCACAAGTGCCTCAGAACCAATAATCTTACCTGTCTGTAATATACATTTGGGTTGAAGATAAAATGTAAATTCTCCATTATCCATTGCACTGCATATCTCTGGCATAAGCTTTGCTTCTGCTTCCTGTTCCCTTGCCATACTCTCATCATACCAGAAGATATCCTTATCAGGGCGCTGTTTCGCTATCTCTAGCGCACCATACGCATAGTCACACATCTCACCTGTAGTTATATCCTTATCTGCAGTCTTATATGCACCATAATATGCCCTTGTAATATCATGTCCCCTATATCCGTTAACAATACCTGATATTCTTTCTCTGATCAGATTAATCATATCATCGTTCTCTTCAAATATAACACAGAAATTATCTCCACCCATATATCCGGAAATTGTTCCATACCCGGCATCTATACTCTTAAGAGCTTCCCCAATCTCTATAAGAAGCTCATCACCGGTTTCACGTCCATACCACTTATTAATAAGATGAAAATTCTCTATATCTATCGCCAGTATGCAATATGTTTTGTTATCAAAAAGTACTGTTTTATCAGCTATTCTCCAGAAAGTTCTTCTTAATGGAAGATTCGTAGCCAGATCGTAATTATATCTATCAGGATTGATTCTTAACTTATTATACCTGCTCATGTCTACCATAGCTGCCTCCTTTGTACCCTCAATATATTATAAGCCCACGTCGCCCAAAATACCTTTTCCATTTTATCATTAATACATTGATAAAACAATAATTTAAATATAAAATAACTATCAACTAGATATGTTTATAAAAAATCATATAATTAAGGAGACTTTACCATGGCAAAATACATAATGGCTCTTGATGCCGGAACAACAAGCAACCGCTGTATTCTTTTCAACAGAAGTGGCGAGATGTGCAGTGTTGCACAGAAAGAATTCACACAATATTTCCCAAAACCTGGGTGGGTAGAACATGATGCAGATGAAATCTGGTCAACGATTCTGGAAGTTGCCAGACAGGCTCTTGCAAATGTAGGTGCTAACGCGTCAGATATTGCCTCAATAGGAATAACCAACCAGCGTGAAACAACAGTTGTATGGGACAGATATTCTGGTGAGCCTGTATACAATGCTATTGTATGGCAGTGCAGAAGGACTTCAGAATACGCAGATTCTCTTAAAGAGAAAGGGCTTACAGAAACAATCCGTAACAAAACCGGTCTTGTTATTGATGCGTATTTTTCTGGAACCAAGTTAAAATGGATTCTTGATAATGTTAAAGGTGTCCGTGAGCGTGCCGAAAAAGGAGATCTGCTTTTTGGCACAATTGAAACATGGTTAATCTGGAAACTTACCAAAGGTCAGGTTCACGCCACAGATTATTCCAATGCATCAAGAACGATGCTTTTCAACATTAATACACTTGAATGGGACGAAGACATCTTAAAAGAGCTTGATATTCCAAAATGCATGCTTCCAAAGGCAGTCCCATCAAGCAGCATATTTGGTGAGACCTCCGCTGAATTCTTCGGCTGTCCTATCCCAATCGGAGGTGCTGCCGGCGACCAGCAGGCTGCACTTTTCGGACAGACCTGTTTTGACGCAGGAGAAGCCAAGAATACATATGGAACAGGCTGCTTCCTTCTTATGAATACTGGAGAAAAGCCTATTTTTTCAAAGAACGGTCTTGTTACTACTATTGCATGGGGACTTGACGGTAAAGTCACATATGCACTTGAAGGCTCGATATATGTAGCCGGAGCTGCCATCCAATGGCTTCGTGACGAAATGCATTTTATTGATTCTTCACAGGATTCGGAATATATGGCAAGAAAAGTTCCTGATACCAACGGATGCTACGTTGTTCCCGCATTTACAGGACTTGGTGCACCATACTGGGACCAGTACGCAAGAGGTACTATCTTAGGAATAACCCGTGGTGTCAACAAATACCACATTATACGTGCCACACTTGAATCAATCGCTTATCAGGTAAACGATGTTCTTACTGCAATGAAAGCAGATTCAGGCATAGAACTTTCTTCTCTTAAGGTCGATGGTGGTGCAAGTGCTAACAATCTTCTTATGCAGATGCAGGCTGATATATCCGGTGCTCCTGTAAACAGGCCTGTATGTGTTGAAACAACTGCCATGGGTGCGGCTTACCTTGCCGGACTCTCAGTTGGTTACTGGAAAAGTACCGATGACATAAGAAAGAACTGGTCTGTAGACAGAACATTTGACCCTGAAATCACTCAGAATGAGCGTGATTCCAAGGTCAGAATGTGGAAAAAAGCTGTCTCTTATTCATTTAACTGGGATAAATAATTCCGTTGGATGATTCTTCTGACACGTAAAAGCGATATTGTGTGAAGTAAATTCATACAATATCGCTTAATCTTTTATTACCTTACAACACTCTTCTGGTTTTTGTGCATTGCACGAAATTTAGTAATGTTATTTTACCTATTATCCACCTTCTCTGGATACATATCATGATTTGCCATACGGTTGAATGCCACATCTTCCCACTTAGTTCCTGGCTTTCCATAATTACAGTATGGATCAATGGAAATTCCACCACGTGGTGTGAATTTGCCCCACACTTCAATATACTTTGGCTCCATCAGCGTAATCAAATCCTTCATAATCACGTTCACGCAGTCCTCGTGAAAATCCCCATGATTACGGAATGAAAACAGGTACAGCTTTAAGCTCTTGCTTTCCACCATTCTCTCGCCTGGGACATACGAAATAATAATGTTTGCGAAATCAGGCTGCCCTGTAATTGGACAGAGACTTGTGAATTCCGGGCAGTTAAACTTCACGAAATAATCATTTTCTGGATGTTTGTTTACAAATGTTTCAAGCAGGCCAGGGTTGTAATCTGTCTCGTAATTATTCTGCTGGTTGCCTAATAATGTTAAATTCTCTTTTTCTCTCATAGCTTTCTCCAATTTTTATTTTATTGCAGGGTCACTTACCCCATTTGCTGCAAATGCAGCCGCTCTGTCGATACAGGTTCCACATTTGCCGCAAGGCACATCCTTTCCTTCATAGCAGGACCATGTAAGCTCGTATGGTGCGTTAAGCTCTAAGCCCATCTTCACCACCTCCGCCTTAGTCATATTCACAAATGGCGCCTCCACCTTTAACTGATGTCCTGAGCCCTCAAAAATCGCCTGATTCATAGCATCATTAAACATCGGTGAACAGTCTGGATAGGCAAAACCGGCTGAATCATCTGCATGTGCGCCATAAAGGATCACGCTACAGTCCTTGCTTAGTGCAATGCTTGCCGCCGATGAAAGAAACAGTCCATTTCGAAATGGCACATAGGTGCTTACAGGCTTTTCGCCCTCCGTCTTTTCAATCTGCCTGGCATAGCTCTCCTCTGGAATTTCCTCTGTAGACTGCTGCAATAAAGAGCAGTTGCTATATTGAAAAATCTTACTCAGATCCAGGAATAACTGCTCCACTCCGTAAAATGCAGAAACAGCCTTTGCCGCCTGAATTTCTTTATCGTGCTTCTGTCCATAAGAAACTGACAGAGCAATTACATTGTCCTTTCCATATCGGCTCACTGCCAATGCCAGTGCCGTAGTGGAATCCACGCCACCGCTTGATAATACTAATGCTTTCATAACTCATCTCTCCTATCTTAGATACATTTGTAATGCTGCATCGTCCTTAAAGCTTCCTCTTAACTCTACAGTCATTGTTCTCGTGTTGTTTTTCTTAATTCCTCTTGCCGACACACAGCTGTGATATCCTTCAAGCACCACCGCAACATCCTCGCTTCCTGTTATCTCTGTCATAATGTCCGCAATATCCTGACCGATTCTTTCCTGTAACTGCAGTCTTCTTCCAACCATATCGCATATTCTTGCAATCTTTGATAAGCCTATAACCTTCCCATTAGGAATGTACGCAACTGTCGCCTTCATATCATACATAAGCGCCATATGGTGCTCGCAGTAAGAAAACAGGTCGATGTCCTTCATAACTACAACCTTAGAAGTATCAAGCTCCTCAATTCCATCCTCAAATGTCTTATCAAACATCTGCGCAATTTCGTGATTGGAGTAATTCATCCCAAGAAAGACCTCCTCGTACATCTTCGCAACTCGCTTTGGTGTATCCTTTAAGCCCTCCCTCTCCGGGTCGTCGCCCAATGCAACAAGAATCCCTCTAATATGCTCCTCAATTGCTTTCGTATCTATCATCATAATCTCCATTCTTGCTTCACCCCGCAAACTTTGGGCTGAAAGCACAAATTTGCACGTAAAAAATCTTTGATATTAGGATTTTTCACATTATACGCCCCTTTCCTCTGGGTTCCAGATTACCTTGTGCATCTGAATCTGAAGACGCACATCATTCATCCTTTTACTGGTCATGAAATTCACGATTTCCACTGGCTCAATTGAACCAAACACTGAGCTTATGAATACCTGGCATCTTTCTGTCAGATGAAATTTTTCAATTATTTTCTCTGCACATTCCAAATCCTTGACACTGCCCGAAACAAACTTGACTGTGTCCTGCTTTCTTAGAGCTTCCATATTGGAGAGAATCATTTTCTCCTCACAGCCGCTGGATGGCAGCTTGTAATCCATAGTAAGGCTAAGTTTTTCTTTTGAAAATGCATTGGCAAGGGGAGCAATATCAACCGCTCCATTAGTTTCAATCTCTACTCGAATGTCCGATTTGTTCAATAATTTTTCTACCAGACTCCTGATATCCTTCTGTAATAAAGGCTCTCCCCCTGTCAGCGTCACATTTTTAATGCCTGTCTCACTGACATATTCACAAATCTTATCTGGTGACAGCTCCTCGTAATCACAAGCTGGCTCATTGGCCCACTTTGTATCACAGTAGGAGCAATTTAGGTTACAACCCTTGAATCTGATAAACACCGCCAATTCTCCGGCTCTTCTTCCCTCTCCATTAATACTTATAAATTTCTCAACAACTTTCATATTAGTTTCTTTCCTTTATTCTTCGTATGCTGCCAGGTTATTAGGTGTCTCATATACTTCCACTCTGTGGATTGGAAAACCTTTTTCACTCATCAGCTCATAGAAATATTTTGAAAAATGCTCCGCAGTAGGTCTGAAACCAACTTCAATCATACGAAACTCCTCCGCCTGTAATGCAGCAATTGTCGCACCTTTTAGAGAACCTTTTTCATAAATCAGGCTGTGGTCAAAATCATCACAGATATCCTTCAAAGCATTTTTTAAATCAGAAAAATCCACAAGCATTCCTCTTGTCTGACCCTCATCCTTTAACTGGTCTGCTGCTATTTCAACAACAACTCTCCAGCGGTGACCATGAAGATTCCTGCATTTTCCGGCATACCCCTTCAGAAAATGTGCAGAATCAAAGCTGTTCTCGGTTTTTAAATAATACATTTTAGTTTCTCCTCTAATTTATTGTGGAATAAAAACAGAATTGCTTAGAAAAGAACGTGCCCCACTGTGAGCACATATAGAAAGCCCTGTAAATGTATACACACCTACAGGGCTAAATTACATAAAAAGTCTTCTTAGCAGCCCTGGTTTTATTTAACGACAGGATGGTACAAACGAACTGTCGCGCATTTTTATGCGATATGTCTATTATAAATATTTTTCTGGATATGTCAATGTAAATTTTCCCCCAGCAGCTGCACCTTTATCACGTTCATTATGCGTGCCGAGTATGTTTCCTGAATTTCTCCTGCAAATGTTATTGAAACCATATCATTTACTACCAGGTCAGACAGCGCAATCTCTGTTTCCTCCTTCGTCCATGAAGTTTTATTCTTATCCACTGCCACTTTATAGCCTATGAAAAATGATGCAACTGCGACTACTGCCAAAAGAATGCACACACCCGCAATGCAGGCTTTTCTTGACTTCCCCATCTATTATTCCTCCTTTTTCCCTAGAAGAATTTCCCTTACCTTTCTGGTTCGTACACCGCATCATAATATCCGTAAAATAACGCCAGCTTTTCCCACAGAAGCTCCTGCTCCTCGTCTGTATGAATGTCCACCGGTGTCCCGTACAAATCGAAAATGTAATTTTTATAATTTCTGCTTTTATCCATTGAAAACCTTCGAAAATACATTTTGCTATTTATATTGTGAGTATATATACTATACTTCGATTTGTAAAGTGGAAATTTGAGTTCTGCGATGAT
>OHLN01000288.1_pt1 | contig 30541 bp, 25 predicted proteins | sample 1569071 | NCBI WGS metagenome assembly OHLN01 (sample SAMEA3879594, study PRJEB24766) | human gut metagenome | biome: human-associated habitat; feature: feces | place: USA | collected 1985/1987
CGCCCTCGGCACTAGAGGGAGGCGCCTGCGAAGCAGGAGGGCCTGGTCCTCACGGAGGCTTCTTGTTGCTGCGCATAACCACTTCTGTCAGACATAACTGGAGATTGTTGCCGGACACGATTGCTTCCGAGAGGCATGTCCAGAGAGAAAAACCGAACAACCTGAAATTGGCGCAACAGACGAAAGCATTGATTCACAACCAGTTAGTAGATAAAGCGAAAGCCAGGTTACCCACTTTTTCACATAACCTGCATTTGGCTACTCGTCATATCTACCTGACACTCAGTACCATACGCTAAATTACGACATGCAGGTTGTTCGATTCAATTCAACGCTGTGTTTGCCTCATTCCACGTAACTCACCGCATTATTTTGTGAGCACCTCTGCCTCTGCTATTCCTGTTAATCGTTGTCTCACGGAATGGATTTTATCCGTGAAAACCCGCCTTCTCACGGACACGTTGTTGATTTTGAAATACTTATCCGTGAAACACCACATGTTTACGGACAAACTGAGCATTTTGAGTCAACCGTACTCAGTAATAAGGATCATAGTAGCGAGCAGGACAGCCTCGCACCGCAAAAAACTAAACATCCATGCAGACTCACAGAAGTTAGTGAAGCCGAACAGCGGCATAGCCCGCGGCGAATTGCGAAGCACCTGAGCAGAGCGGGCTTTTGCCGCTGTCCGGCTATTATCAACCATTCCGTCAGCGGAAATTATCGCCACATCACCGACAAGACATCGACTAAAAATTTAAGAATTGTAAATAAAAGATTTAAGAATCGTATCAAACATTTAAAAATCGTAAAAATTTTCATTGGAAGCGTCTTTTTACAAGTTTTTCGGAAAAATTTTGCATACTATTGTAGCCTTGATTGACACGAGAAACCGATAACTGAGTTTGAATCTTGTGTCCAAATTTTGTTTAACAACTAAAAAATTTTACCTTTATGGATGAAAAGATCAAGGCGAGGTACATCGACCCGATGGTCGACTGGTCCTTCAAACGGCTCTTCGGCAGCGAAGTGAACAAGGACATTCTCATTGAATTCCTGAAAGTCATCTTTCCGGAACATGAGATTGAAGACATCACCTATATTCCGGCAGAGCAGCTGGGAATCATGGAAGATGACAGGAAGGCTGTGTTCGATGTGATCTGCAGGACGAAGAATGGGGAGGAGTTCATTGTTGAAATGCAGTGTGCTACACAGAAACACTTTTTCGAGAGGGCATTGTACTACACTTCCTTCCCGATCATGAAACAGGGCAAGAAGGCGCAGCGGGATGAGGAGACCGGCATCAAGAAGGAGTGGAACTACGAACTGGACGGAGTGTATTTTCTCGGCGTCCTGAACTTCAGGTACGAGGATGACGACCTTATCGAGCACAGGTATCTGCTGCGTGAGGTGACCACCGGCAAGATTATGACGGACAAACTGAAGTTCGTCTTCGTAGAGGTCGAGAAGTTCAACAAGAGTGCGGATGAGTTGGCCACCGACTTTGACAAGTGGCTTTTCATCTTGAAGAACCTGTCGAAGCTGTTAGAGAGGCCAGCGGCGCTGCGGGACAAAATCTTCAGCCGCCTCTTCGACGTAGCCGAGTACGCGAGCCTTGACAACATTGACAAACAAAATTATGTAAAGGCCATGACAACAGCACGTGACACCCACAATCAAATCGAGTACGCCAAGAAGACAAGTCTTGAAGAAGGACTCGCGAAAGGACGCGAAGAAGGTCGTGAGGAACGTAATCTGGAAGTAGCGATTAACCTGCTTCAGTTGGGAACTCCTTGTGAGGTCGTGGCGAAGGCGACCGACTTGTCCCTGGAGGAGGTTACCAAACTTAAGGAAAGCCTCTGAGTACGCGAGCCTTGACCACGAAGTCGTGTCCTTCCCGCTTAACCAGCTTAATGAGCGCCGCTTATTTGAGAACTAAGATCATAGATAGTATCGCGCCGTCTATGACCGGAGAACTCTGAACGTGGGGCAGTATGACTGATGGTGCTTCTTTCTTTCAATTCGCCAAGGAGATACACAAGAGACGAACTTGGTAAGAATGGACAAATGATTATCACTGATAGTTCTCTGCTACAACATTATACGTGCCGAGCGACACCTTTTCCTCTAAAAGCGGGAGGCTGCTGTTGCCTACGGTGACATCTACGTAGATGGGGAAGTGGTCGGAGGCATCAGTGATGGTGCAGCATGACGCCTGCTTGCATACCTTTGCTTCTGTTACCCATACATCAGGTCCGCCTTTCCAGAGGAAGATGTAGTCGATGCAGATCAGGTTGTCCGGCTGGTCCGGATTGTAGAATGTGGACTGGTCAGTTCTGGACAGCACACGCCATTCGGAAGTGAAGTCCTTCAACTCTACTGCGTATGGTCTGGTGTTCATGTCTCCGCAGAAAATCACCGGTTTGCCTTTCTTCGCGTACTCAGCCTTGACCTTGTCGGTAATCTTCTTGGCGTGAACCGTGAAGGCGTCTTTCTGAAGGTGGGAGCCTAATAGGATAAAGTCCTTAAATTCCATGAACAGGCAAACTCTGTCCTCATTATATTTGACAGTTGAAGATTCCAGTTTATTCAGTTTGAGGAAGGTCGGACTGCCTATGAGCTTCAGAGTCTTCGGGTTATAGGTAATCATGTTGCCCATACCGAGCCTTGCGCTTTCATAATACTGTTTCCAGCCTAAGTCCTTGGCAATGGAGTTCGCGTCATTGGGTATGCCTCTGACCTCATTCATTACCGCTACATCTGCCTTGAGCTCCCTGGTGACATTGGCGATCAACTTGGTGCTGGAATTTCCGCCTTGAGAGCATTGGCCGATATTGTAGGACATGATCCTGTACTTCTTGTCAGCCTTGAATTCGAGCTGGGCGAAGCGGTGGACATGTCCAGACATGAATTCCTTGGACAGGAGGCTTCTGTTCATTGACCCTGACGCTGATGTGAATGTAACATCCACTCGGTCAGATTTTTGCGAAGGTACGACAATGTAGAATGGCGCGGCCTTGGATTTGTCGAGGACCGGCGCATTCAGCGTCTTGAGGGTGTAGGTCTTGCCGTTCTTGAAAGAGACTGCTATGCTGCTCAGCTTGTCGATGCCTTTCATCTGGAAACACAGAACGCTCGACTTGCATTCGAGCATTACCGAATGCTCTTTGGTGCCGGAAGGATTGTGATATGTGAGGGTCATGGCAGCCGGGTCGAAAGTTCCTGCCGTATAATTCTGTGTGGCAGGAACGTTTCCGGCATTGGTGGCAGGGAAGATGACATCTTTGATTACATTGTGGCCGCGAGCGCCGCTTTTGTATTCAAATGTTCCTCTTGTCGAGCCCGCACCGGACTTCAGACGGAAAACGGATTGGCCTGCATCGCCTGTTACAGCGACTTCGTCACCTTCGGACCACAGGAGGCTGAACTGTCCTGCGTTTTCGCTTCCGAGGGTAACCTTGCTTTCGGAACTGCTGATACCGATTACCAGCTCCTCGATCGGGCCTCCGTTATCCTCTTTCGTGCAGCCAACTGCCAACAATGCGGCAGCGAGCAACATATGACAAATTCTTTTCATAATCTAAACCATTATCAGCATCATGACGGTCGTCATGCTCACCAGCACCAGTCCGATAAGCGACTCGTAAGGAATCAGCCGGAGCCTTTCCTTGAGCTCCATTCCGATAGAACCGCCTGTGGCATGGAAGAACGAGCCGTGCGGAAGGTGGTCCAGGACGGTAGCACCAGCATTGGTCATAGCCGCTGCCCAGACAGCATTGACCCCGGCAGCGAGAACAGTCTGCGCGAATGAGGCAGAGGCAATCGTGGCACCGGCAGTCGTGCTGGCCGAAGCCGCACTCATCAGAATCGACGAAACTGGCGCAATCAGTGCTGCACCGCCGTCCCATCCTGCAATCAGGCTTATCAGCAGGTCCTTTACCGCAGACGCCTTGATGACACCCGCAATCGTACCCGTACCCACCAGGAGCACCGCAATCGGGGACATCTTCTCCAGCCCATAACTCATGCTCTCCAGCGTGCTTTTCCACTTGCGCGTAGCCAGAACCCCGGCAAGACCTCCTGCCGGCAGAGCAATGGCCGGGTCAATGGAGATGCCGAAAACCGGTCTCAGGACCATCAGCAGCACAGCCACAAGCGGGCCAGTGATACTTGCCATAAATGACGGCAAATCAGTCTTGGAACAGTCAGTTCCCTCCGCATCCTTCATATCCGAAAAGCCCTTGTCAGGCAGCATCGGCAATATGATGAAAATCAGCGCAGCCATTCCGACCAGTGCCGGGACAATGCCCGCAGCCATAACTGACGACAGCGGCGCATCATAGTTTTCCGCAGCAATGATGGTGTTCGGGTTAGGGGAGACGATATTTCCGCATTTTCCGCCACCGATCAGTGCCAGGAGCACTTTTCCCTTGGACAAGCCCATCTCCTTGCCGATCATTATGGCAATCGGAGCCACAGTGATGACAGCCACGTCGATAAATACGCCCACACCGGTGAGGATAAATACGGACAAGGACAATGCAAGGAAGACATTGCGCCGTCCGGCCTTCTCCACGATGGTCAGAGCTATCTTGTCAGCCGCGCCGGTCTTGACCAGCACACCGGTCAGCACGCCGGCAGCAAGAATCCTGACGATGGCAGGGGATATGTCTTTCACGCCGGAAAACATTTCCTTGATTGTCAGGTCGAAACCCCATCCAGACATAAGACCGCTGACTACAGCACCGAGAATCAGAGCATAGACAGGGTGACATTTCTTGAGTATCAGAATAATTGCAAGCGTAAGGCCGATTGCAACTGCAATTGCGCTATTCATTGAGCAGTAAACGTTTGACAGTTTCGTAAATATTGTGTTTGGCTGTTTCAGGACGCATTGCCTCAGTCAGGCTCATCCCTTGTGGGCTTACGGCCTCGATGATATGGAATCCGCCTTTCAGGAGCATCTGCTCATCTCTGATGGCGCCACTCACGAGCGCGACAGGAATCCCCATCCGTCTTGCTCTCTCGAGAACGCCGGCAGCGGTTTTTCCCTTCAATGTCTGGTAATCCGAGCAGCCCTCTCCGGTGATGACAAGGTCGGCCCCCTCAATGACTTCATCGAAATCGATCTGGTCCAGAATCATGTCCACACCACGTCTCAGTTCCGCACCCAAATACGCACGGAAAGCCCCACCAAGACCGCCTGCGGCACCTGCTCCTTCCATATTGCTTACGTCAATGCCGGTGTCAGCCAGTATTTTCAATGCATATCCGCGCAGTCTTTCCTCCAGCACTTCCACATCCTCTTCAGAAGCCCCTTTCTGCGGACCGAAAACACGGCTTGCCCCATTTTTTCCTATATATGGAGTATCCACATCGCAGGCTACCGTAAACGACAGGCCGCGGGCCCTTTCCAGAAACCCGTCTGCGCTTATCATTCCCATTCCGCCGTCATTGGTCGCGCTGCCGCCGAGCCCGATGAGGAAGCGTCTGCAGCCTTTGTCGATGGCGGCCAATATCAGCTCGCCCAATCCTCTGGTGGTGGTAATCAGCGGATTGCGCTCTTCTTTGGTCAGAAGCGTAAGTCCGCAGGCAGCAGCTGATTCGATGACGGCGAGATCTCCTGCCACCCCATAAACTGCCTTGACAGGCCGGCCCAGAGGGTCAGAGACTTCAGCCCATTCCAGATGACCTCCCAGCGTGTCCACGAGAGCATCCACAGTGCCTTCCCCTCCGTCAGCTACAGCCAGCCGGACGATTTCACAGTCGGGATACACCTCGGCCACGCCCTCAGCTGCAGCCCGGGCCACCTCAGAGGAAGACAGGCATCCTTTATATGAATCACAAGCGATGACTATTTTTTTCATACCTTGATAAATATGTCCTTTTTGTACATCAAGTGCAGAATCAGATAATTCAGCAGCAGATAAGCCGACCAGAACAGCACCTTGTCCAAGCCCTCTCCCACAAGATTGCACAGTCCGCCGCAGAAGAAATTGACAGTATATTTCAGGTCAATGAACTTGGGCAGCAGGAAGATGGCGATGGAATTCATGCCCACCACCTTCAGCGGAAAAGCCCATTTCTGATAGCCCTTGACGTCGATTATCCAATAGAAAAGCGCAAGCATAGCGACAGAATAACCACCCACGACAAGAGTGAAGGAACTGCTCCACAGCTTCTTGTTCAGTGGAAGCCAATGTGACCATACCAGTCCGATGACAGTCATGACCACAGCTGCTGCGAGCATATACAGGCATTTCTTGTTTCCGCTGTGCTTGCTGAGCCGCAGATATTCGCCGGTGAAGTTTCCCAGCATTGCCGTAACTACAGCCGGGAACGTACTCAGCAGACCTTCAGGCTCATAGACGCCTTCCTTGTATATACGGCCCGCGAACAAGGTCCTGTCGATATACGCGGCGATACTGCCCTCGACACAATGCGGCGATGTCCCTGCCGGCGCATCAGGAGCCACAATGAAGCTGACTGCCCCATAGACTGCCAGGATCAATGCCGCGATGACTATCCGCCAGCATGGCTTGAAATTCATATACAGAATGGAAGCCAGCATTCCGGCAACTCCTATTCGCTCCAGTACACTGAAAAACCTGTGCGGTCCGCTCTGGAATTTCAGCAGTCCGTTGCATATCATGCCGAGAAATACTAGCATGGCTGCTCTCCAGAACACCTTCAGGTAGATCTGGCCCTTAGTCCTGCCGACGCTTATCTGCTTCGCGTAGGAAAACGGAAACGATACTCCAGCTATAAATATGAATAGCGGGAATATGGTATCGTGATGCGTCAGACCGTCCCATGCCACATGGTGCATCTGTGCTTCCAGCCAGCAGGATTCCCCGCCAGGGAACAGACAGCAGATGGCTCTGATGAGGTAGGCGAGACCTGCTATGAAAAGCATGTCGAAACCTCTGAGCGCATCCAGAGACGCGAGACGTCCGTTTGGCTGTAGATTATTCATGCCTCAAATCTGTATTGTACTTGTTCCAGAGCTTTTTCACGACCTCGATTTCGTCTCCGCTCTTCTCGGTAGGGAAGCATGTCGTGTCGGAAATCCAGTTCCATTCGTAGTCCTTGCATTTCTGGGCAAACTCGTTCTGGTCGAAGTGGCCCCAATTTGCGAGGACGTCCTCAAAGAACAGATTCCATCTCTGCTTGTAATAGCCGTCCATCATACCGGACCACTGCTTGCAGGCATAGTCGAAAAGCTTGCAGTCCTTGTTGCCCCAAGTGCCTAGGAGATTTCGTGCATTCTTCTCGTAGAGCGCTGATTCTTCGGCATTTGTACCCATGGCCTTGGCACTTTCGAGCCATACGCCGAGCAGGAATTCCTTTCTTGTGGCCAGCAGCGTGTCCATATCCGAAATCAGGGCATCGAAAGCCTCTGCATTGGCCTTGAACGCCTCCATGTCACCATTCTTGTAGTCAGAGGCGAACTTTTGCTGAATCACCGAAGCATAGTCGGCGAGCACCTGACGGGTGATATCTACGATGTCGTACCTGTAGCCGTCGCTCCCTGATAGTTCATCAATGCATGAATATAGTGCCTCCCAGGCCTTTACGAGGTCAACGCGCTCATAACATTTGTTGGTATTCGTGCAGCCCTTAGGGTTCTCCACGAAGGTCGGACGTCCTGAGATGATGGACTCGTGACCGCCATTGTTCACATTGTTCTCGAACGCGGTGGCGAAAATGCCCTTCCAGGCCTCGACCGCTGCAGGAGAGAGCTTGCCGTAACGATTTGTCGTATAATTCTTTATAAATGAGTCAATGTCCACAGGCCTGCCTTCGTTCCATACGTTTTCCAGCATGAGTGCGTAGATGATAGGGGTGTGTCCGATGCCTTCCGGAGTCAGACCGATGCCGCTCATCCTTCCGGAAGTTGAGTCTGCCAATGCAGCAGCCGGGTCGTTCGCCACGGAAGTCGCGTTTCCGGACAATGTTATGTTCTGTCCGAAGTTCTGGAGCATGCACCAGAGCCAAGGTTTGCCATAATAGGCATGGGTACGGTTCCAAACTGGGAATCTCTCGCTCCACAGGTCGAGAATCAGCATCTTGTCATCCGGCACAGCAGACAGAAGTGCCTGAATCTGAGGGTCATGCCAGAAATGCCTTTCGTGATGGAACATCCATCCCTGCATAACCCATACGGCCTCCGGATCCACCTCCGACATGGAGTGGTAAACCTTGGCGCTTACCCCTTTCAGATATTCGGGGTCATCTGTCGGCGGTATGTTTTCATTAAAGGTATCGGCTGTGTAATAATGGTTTGTACCATAAATCTCTGTCTGCGTCTCGAGGAACAGCTTTCCGATTTCTGAGAACATTTCCTCGGAAGGGTCCAGCACATAGGTTTTCGGGAAATTCACCCACTGCGTGTTCTTCGCCTTCACGTCAGGGAATTTTTCGATCAATGCAGGGGGCACGTGGCCTGTAAATGAAGGCAGAATCGGAGTCATGCCCAATGACCTTTCACGATAGAGGATCTGCTTCTGCAGCTGCTCGTGCTTTTCCATGAAGCTCTTAGGCAGAGGACCGCACCAGCCGTCCAGGTTGCCCATCCAGAACCAGTTGAAATATGCAGGACCGCTGAAGAACGACTCGAGGTCTTTGTCAGTAAGGCCCAGCTTGTGGTAAACCCTGCGCCAGATGGAGTTCTGCCCGGTGATAGCCAGCGGCATATTGATGCCGTTCAATGCCATCCAGTCGATTTCCTTCTGCCATCTGTCGAAGTCCCACCAGCTCATAGAGTAGTTGAATGTGCAGTAGTTCAAATAGTAACGCCACTTGTAAGGTGAAGTCTTAGTCACCTTTTCCTCCGGCATAGGCAGGCTTTCGGGGAGAACGGTATTGCTTCCGCACCAGCTCAGGTGGAATCCGCAGAAGTCGCGCAGATACTGTCCGAGCGCACTTGCGATGCTTACTCCATTGTTTCCGCCAAGTACGATTTTTCCGTTTTCGGCGCTGAACTCGAAGTAGTCGAGACTGTCCTGACGTTCCGGAAGAAGACGGACGATGAAGTCTGCTGACCTGCCGGAAGTGACACGGTCAATGAGGCCTTTCACGGCATTGACCTGTTCTTTTACTGTAAATACGGTCTGTGTCGCCTTGTCCGTGCCGCAGCCGACAAGAGCTGAAGCGACAAGTGTCAATGTCGTGAAAATGATGGCTGCGCGTGATATCCACGCCATCCCGGATGTGTTACTTTTCATTTGCTATGAGTTCTTTTGCGACCTCCAGAGGAGAGTCAAATGGTTTGGTATTGCTGTGATAAGGGGTGTTGATCCATTCTTCTTTCCATTTTTCCATCATATCCGCTTTTTCGGAGAAATGGATTTCCAGTCTCGGGATGTAGTAATCCTTTATGAGTCCAGACCAGAATCTTGCGGCATAGTCCTCCTGCCAGCCTCCCCATGTGGTGATGAGCCTCTTGGCGTTGGCCTCCCTATGATCCTTTTCGATGCTGCTGCCTTCATTTCTTGCGTCAGCAATCCATCTGTCGAGCCTGTGGAGAGGATGGGATGCGAGCAGTCTGTCCACATCAGTAAGGAGTGCTACAGTCTTTCTCAATTCTTCCCTGCCTTTGTCCGTCTTTCCGAGTTTCAATGCCTTTTCATAATGTCTGTCAGCGAGTTCGCTCAGCCACAAAGATGCGAATTCGATGGCGTCATTGAAATAGAGAGGTGAGTCTGCGTATTTGTCCGACAGGCTGAGGAAGATTTCCACTGCTTTTCCGAAGTCGTCGTTTATGTCGTGACGGCTGACTCTTCTCTGGTCGTGCACCACTGTCTGCCAGGTGAAGCGCGGGTATGAATATAGTGAACTATATACGGATTTGTGCAATAGTTTCCAAGCTTCCCTCATTCTTTCGTCGCTGAAGCCGTAGCGTGCTCGGCAGTAGCTTTCCAGCCATCTGTCTATGTCAATGCTGTCTTTCGTCCAGCCCATGTCTGCAAGCAGTTCATAGACTACTTCATTGTTCTCAAGGCCTTCCGGGGCGCTGCCGAAGCCGACAAGATTGTCCGCATATTCTGAAGCAAGCGCTTCTGCCGATGCTGTGGCGTACATGTTCAGGTCACCGGTCGGGAGGACTTTTCCTCCGAAATTCGGCACATAGCTGTATATCCACTTCTTTCCGTGGAAGCCCTGCTGGACTTTCCAGGTCTGCTCGGTGTGCCATACCCATTTCGGATAGTCATTACCGAGGTCAATGATGATCATCTTGTCGTCAGGCACTTCTGAGAGCATTGCCTTGAGGCTTTCCGGATCCCAGAAATCGTGCTGGTAGCCGAATGTCCAGCCTTGTGTAACCCAGATGGCATCAGGGTCGCCGGCGGTGATGGAACTGTAGATGGACTTGCCGTATTCTGCGAGCAGCTTGTGCTTGCCGACTGTGTCTCCTTCCTCTACAGGCAGTTTCATTTCATTGAAACTATCTGAAAGCCAATATTTTGCCTTGCCGAATTCTTTTTCCCACTCCTGTACGAAAAGTTTTCCGATTTTGGTGAACCACGGTGAGTCAGGGGAGAGTACGCAGGCATTGTCCTCAATCGGGAATCCGCCCCAGGTGAGCTGCCGAGCTTCGATTTCAGGATGTTTTTTCATCAATGCAGGCGGGATGAATCCTGCGAATGCCGGGGCTACAGGTTCCATTCCGAGTTCTCTCATCCTGTCGAGTATCTTGTGCTGGAGCTTGACCTGAGATTTGTGCCAGTTGTCGTTGAGCGGGCCGTCGAAGCTGTTCAGGTTGCCCATTCTGTGCCACGGCAGGTGAGCTGCTCCCGTGAAGAACCGGTCGATTTCGTCAGACTCCAGACCTAGCTGCAGCCATACCCGTTTTGCGATGGCTTCTGCTGCCACGCTTGCCAGCGGCATATTCACTCCGTGAAGGGCCATCCAGTCGATTTCCTGAGACCATCTGTCCCAGTTCCAGTATGGTGCTGTATATCCGAATGTGCAGACATTCAGGAAGTAACGCAGCTGATACGGGGATGTGGCTTCTTCTTTCCAGTCAGGCCATTCCTGCGGGATGTTCAGTTTGCTCCCGCTCCAGCATATCATCGAGCCGCATGCGTCGCGAAGGTATTTGTCCATCGCGTAGCAGATCGCGCTCGGACTGCTGCCCTTGAGCGTGAGGTGGCCGCCTGTGGCTTCGATTTCATACCGGTCCAGCCCTTCCGCCGTCTTGGGACTTGTCTGAATTGAAACATTTTCGAGTTTTCCCATTGTCCTTGTCAATACTCCTTCAGAGGCATTGACGTAATTCTCCTCAGCCGTTTTGCCTCCACTGCAGGACAGGACAAACGGCACGATTGCGCACGATGCGATTATTCCGATGATTCTTTTCATTGCTGAACCGGATTGTTTGGATTTTAGTATTATTACTTGGAAAACGGGGAGAAGGTCAGTCCTCCCCGCCTTTATTGTGCCTGCAGATTATTCTGCGATTTCGCACTGGGTCTTGATGTCGAGATAGACTGGTTTCATGAAGAGATCCTTCGCCTTTTCCGGATCAATGAACCTCAAGCCATCCTTCTCTACAAAGGTCTGGGCGTCATCATATTCGAACATCATAACCTGGATGAGTCCGTAATAGTAGCGTGGAGTTTCTTCTCCTTTGGCCTGTCTTACTGAACGGATGATGATGTAGTCGCCTGCACGCTGAACTTCCTCAAGTGACTTGCCGTTGCCTGCTCCAACCCATTTGCGGAGATATGTCTTGCCGCCGAGGCTGGTAGGTTCCTCAGTTACGCCGAGAGTTGAGTTGTCGAGTTTTCTCTGAATTTCGCCGAGTGCATAGAAAGCCTTGATCTTCTCAAGGTTGGTTTCTGCTTTCTTGAGATTGACGAATATATTGTCAACAGCTGTGAAGAGTTCAGGATGATAGTTCTTGCCGGCCCATGATCCTCTGACATATTTCATTGTGAAATTAATGTCAACATTCTCGTCCATAATCTGATGGTCGCCATACTTGTAAATGTCACACTGGCGTCCTGTTGTTCCGCCACCAAGAGAAGTTCTCTTCATTCCCGAGTACATATAACCTCTCTGGCTTCCGAGGGTTATATTTTTTGCAGTATTCTCTAAAACATTGAGGAAGCAGAAGCTGGCGTTCTTTCCGTCCACAGCGAGGAGATCGTTGAGGCTGAGGATGTGCTCGACCTTGCCGCCTACCTTCACTCCGTGCATTGAGAAGAATGATTTGGTGTCAGAACCTGCTCCGGTGAATTCGTCCGGATACTTCTCAGGGCTGTTCTCGTGGTTTTCAACCTTGTTGTCTGGGTAGAGTACGGCAGAGTCGTTGAAATAAACATCGCCTTTTGGCTCTCCTGTTACCTTCGGAGCGTCGAAGTAGAACTTCTTGGCAGCGTCAGAAGTTGAAAGAACAACCTCGATTGCGTTGATGTCCTTCGAATCAGCAAAGAACTCTACAGATGCAGTAGTGCCGTCGATTCTTCCTTCCTGAGCTTCTCCGACAACTGCGAATGTGCCGTCTTCAGCTTTCTTTGCACCGGTGAAAACAACCTTGTCAATAGCAGTGTTGCTGGTGATGGTTCCGGTAAGTGCGACCGGTTCGCCGTAGGTGAGTGCCCCTACAGTTTCAAGTGCGAACTCTGCATCAAGTTCCTTCTTTCCGTCATTGTTTTTGTCGCAGCTTGCTAACAACATAGTAAGTGCTGCTGCGAAAAGTAATGTTTTTTTCATGATTTTTGTAATTTATGTGGTTGATAATAAATTATTTCATTTCAATGTCAGCTATTACAGGGAAATGGTCAGAGAGAATTTTTTCTTTGCCGACTCTCGTTTCGATAAGTTTTACGCCATTGCCCTTTCTGCTGTAGATGTAGTCGATCTTCATGGACGGCTTCATCGTGCTGTATGTCAGTTCCCTGTTGGTAAGATCATCCCAGCCTTTTCTGAGGAATGCCATTTCCGGGCTGTCAGGCTGTGCATTCATGTCACCTGCCAGGAATACTGGATTCTTGATGCTCTTCACCTTCTTTTGGATGAATTTGACCTGCTCAAGTCTCAATTCCGCAGAACTTACTTCCAGATGAGTGCATATGTAGGTGATAATCTGTCCGTCAGGAAGCTGGATGTCTGCTATGAGCATTGCTCTCTGTTCCTTCTTTCCGATGTTCGGGAGAAAGACTCTTTCGCTGCGGACGATAGGGTAGCGGCTCAACAGTCCGATGCCGTAATATCCGCCACGGTAGTCGATGGTCTTGCCATAGATTCCGAACATTCCGGTTTCTTGAGCGAGTTCATTGATGAACTTGACTCCATTCTGTTTCGGAGCTCTTTCGCGATGCGTGTCCCAATCGCATTCCTGAAGCGCGACAATGTCGGCGTCAAGAGATTTGATATAAGACCCGATTTCCGTCATTGAGGCAATTTCTCCGAATCTGAGATTGTAGCTCATCACGCGCAGTTTGCCGTCTCCTGCGAAGCTGTTCATGCAGAAGAGAAGTGCAACAGCGGCTGTGACAAATCTGAGTTTTTTGATCATAATTTTATTTTTTCGATAGTAATTCTGTAATAATCAAGGTTTACCGTTTTCTTGCTTTCAGCGGTCCTGCAAACGTATTCAGGCGGACAGATGACGTAGAGACTCCATCCCTCTACACCTTCAGAAATGAATGAACGGCAAGAATATGATGCGACTTTCGCTACAAGTTCTTTTTCGAGTCCGTTCTTCACCCGTCCTATTATGACAGCATTTTCCGAAAGCTTCAAGCTCTTTTTGCTGAAGATTTCATCCAGCTGCGCCATCTTGTCGATTCTGCTGGTATAGATGGTTGTTCTGCCGGGAATACCTGTCTGTATGTGTATATCGGCTCCTCCGAGGAATACATCTGAATCGTATATGCCGTCGAAATCGGCAATTGATGTTTTCGCTATGATTCCGCAGCCTTTCGTTACCTGCATTCCGGTCGGCTCCTGCTGGACGAAATATGGCCAGATATTGTTGTCCCTGCAAATCTTCATGAATGGATTCGAGTCTCCTACGGTGAAGTCCATTCTGTCAAAGAAGAATATCACAGCCTTTTTGCCTTCCGCACCGAGGATGTGGTTTTTTGCTATGCTCACGTCCCTGCGTGCAAAATAACTGTCCTTGTCCTTGAGGTCGGTAAAATAATCCACTGCAAACGTGTTGTTGGCATTCATCTCTACTGGAGGTTCGGGCAGTTGGGATGAAGGTGGAGTGTCCGGCCCCTCTGGGCTCTCTGTATTTTTTGAGCAGGCGCAAAGTAGAGCGGCTGCAAGTGCTGTCGTCAATATGATTCTTTTCATCTCAGTTTCCCTCATAAATCAGGTCCGCCATCACAAAGCAGTGGTCTGACATGTCAGGCCTTGCAATGATTTTGTAGTTTTCGTACTTCCATTTCTTGGGATAGCCCATAATGTAGTCCAGCTTCACTTTCGGATTGTCGGAAGGTATGGTGAAGCCGGTTCCTTCTCCGATTTCCTGCCAAGTGTTCTTGACATATCTGATCGGGTCGCTGTCTTCTTCGGCATTGTAATCTCCAATCAGCAGGGTCGGAGTCAGCTTGTCCTGCTCGAAGATTTTCTTGTTAACGTCAACGAAATTGCGGATCGTGATTTCTGAAGATTCGAGTGCGAGATGTGTCGTGGCAACTCTCACTGTACCACCCTGAGGCAAGCGGACATAAATCCATCCGGCGCTTCGCGGCTCACGCGAACCTGCGATAGTGCTGATGATCTTTTCTGCTTTGAGGAAAGGATATTTGCTCAGCAGAGCCACTCCGAAACCGCCGTCCTGATAGGTGAATGACTTGCACCAATATGGGAACATTCCGGTCGCCTGGGCCAATGCGTTGAGAAAGTCAGTCTTTCCGTTACGTTTTGTGAAGTGGTCCACCTCTTGGAGACAGACTACATCAGGAGCGTATTCGTTGATGAGTTCAGCATACGGTTCCACCTTGTGGTCGGCATAGAGTGCGCCTTCCTTGATGTTCATTGACATCACCCTCAGGCCAAACCTCTCTCCTGCAGAAGCCTGCAGGAAGGAGGTGCAAATGGCCAAGAGTGTGACCGCAAATGCTATTGTGATATTTCGGGTCTTAATCATTTTGTTCTTGTGGGTTTGATCAGTTCCATCCCGGGTTGTTAGGTGCGAGATTCGGGTTCAACTGCATCTGTTTGAACGGAATAGGGAGAAGATAATTCTTGTTCGGATCAAATGTCCTGTTTGATTCGAGGATAAGATACTCCTTGCCGTTTACTGACTGCCACTTGAGCTCTGAGAGTTTGATCTTGAGTCTGCTCTGGTCGAGATAGTCTTTTCTTACTCCGAGAAGAGGTTGTCCGAGAAGTTCGCCCTGTTTCCATCTGATGATGTCCAAGTATCTGTGGCCCTCAAGGAAGAGCTCCACACGGCGCTCTCTCCTGATTTCAGTGCGGATGTCTGAACCGGCAGGAGGAGTGAGAGTCATATGAACCATTCCGACGCGGTCGCGAAGAAGGTTGATGCTCTTGTCGAGGTCGTCTTGGGTGAGCTGTCCGAGCATTTCCTTTGCCTCTGCATAGTTCAGAAGGACTTCAGCGTATCTTATGATAATGATGTCGTTGTCGTCGTGTCCTACGAACTTGACGGTCTCGGGCTCGACATACTTTCTCGTGTAGTAGCCGGTATAGGTCATGCAACCATCCTTGTTATTGTCAAATTTAGGATATGTGAAGATTGATTTGTCTGTATTCAGCAAATCGCCGCTTGTTCCGCCTTCCCATTTTGTTCCCGGGGTGAGGATGGACATGGTCATTCTCGGGTCTCTGTCTTTGAATACATCCTCGTATTTGGTCACGCTGTCAGGATTCCAGATTTGTCCGTCCTTAGTGAGATAGCACTCTATCATGCTTGCCGTAGGAACGAATCTGGCATAGTCCCCCGGCACCCAACATTCCCTTGAAAGGTTGTGTGATGTCCTTGCCGTCTCGCCGAGGTCATAATTATAGACGAACGCGATAAGGGTTTCGTGATTTTCGCTGTTTCTTGAAGCTCTGCCCTTGTAGGTGAAGAGGTCAAGGTAGTCGCTTTCAGGATGTCCTGTGCTGTAGAGTTTGTAATAGGAGGAACTCATTGCCCTTTCGCATGCTGAAACGGCATCCGCATATCTTCCATTGTAAAGGTAGATTCTGCTCAAAAGGGCGAGAGCAGCAGTCTGAGAAATGTGTCCGAAGTCTGCCGAACCTGCCGCAATGTATTCCGGGAGAGCCTTGTAGTGGTCCTCGAGGTCTTTAGTTACTCTGTCGATTACATCTTCTCTCTTGTCTCTTCCTCTGTACACGTCAGGAGAATCGACATTGAGTTCATCGGTAATGAGAGGAACGTCGCCGAAGAAGCTTGTGAGAACCCAGTAGTTGTAGGCCCTGTAGAAATATGCCTCTGCGGCATATCTTTCTCTCACCTCTTCCTTTACACCGGTCGCGCGCTGGTAGTTGTTGAGGAAATAGTTGGTCTTTCCGATACCGCTGTATGCCGCATACCAAACGGAATTGATCTGGCTGATGTCGGAGGAGAAATATCCTCCGCCGATGTTTCTCCAGGCTGTAGATACTGCCCACGGAGCGCTGTCACCTGCGATTTCGGTCCTGTTGAGCCATTCCTTTCCGACAAGACTGTTGGTGAACGTGTTGGTTACACTGCGAAGGTGCTGTTCTGTCTGCCAGAAGTTCGCGTCCGTCAGTTTGTCGTGCGGCATCCTGTCAAGGAATGAATCGTTGCAGGAAGTCAGCATCAATGCTGCGGACATCAGAAATATATGTATGTTCTTTTTCATATCTGACTGTATTTTCAAATTTCTTGATGATTATGTTTCTACTTGAAACTGAGGTTGACGCCGAATACGATTGTTTTTACGAGCGGATAGTATCCTCCCTTGGAAACAGGAGTTTCAGGGTCGTATGCGTAGAAGAACTTGCTGAAAGTGAAGAGGTTGTCTGCAGACACATAAAGTCTCAGATTGTCGATTCTCGCTTTCTTCATCCATTTCTCAGGGAATGTATAGCCGAGCTGGATGTTCTTTACTCTAAGGTAGGACGCATCTTCAAGCCAGTATGTAGAGAAGGTGTTCTGGTTGAATCCAGTGTTGTAGGTAAGACGCGGATATGGCGCATTCGGATTAGGATTGGATACCACATCATATCTCTTCATGTGGATTTTCTGTGGATAAGCTGCCATATCCTGGAATGCGTGGCGGGCTGTTCCCTCAAGGTATCCGTCGCATTTTCCTACACCCTGGAGCACGAAACTGAAATCGATGCCTTTCCATCCGAGATTTCCTCTCACGCTGTAGGTGTAGCGAGGAATGCTGCTGCCGATTACTGTTCTGTCATACTCCGGCATGATTCGTCCGTCAGGTTCCCCGTTAGGGCCACTCAGGTCCTTGTATTTGATGTCACCAGGCTGGTATTTGTAACCCATGACAACAGGAATCTTCGGGAGATTGTAGGTGTGGGTCTCAGGATTGTTGATCTTGAAGTCTTCAGGCGTCATGAGACCGTCAGCGACATATCCGTAGAAAGCATCAATAGGGTAGCCTTCCATCTTGATCTGATAGCCGCTGAGATCCGGTTTGTTTCCGCCGAGATCGACAATCTTGTTCTTAACGTCAGAGAGGTTGAATCCGATTCCGTACTGGAATTCTCCGATCTGGTCTCTCCAGTTCAAGTCCATTTCCCAACCCCTGTTGTTCACTTTTCCTGCATTCTGTTCTGAAGGCTTTGCTCCCATCTGTGAAGGATAGTTGAATTTGAGAAGGATGCCTTCGGTCTTCTTGTCATACCAGTCGAAGGTGAAGGTGAGCCTGTTCTGGAACATAGCGAGATCCAGTCCGAGGTCAATCATCTTAATCTTCTCCCAAGACAGGTTAGGATTGGAGAGAGTTGTCTGCACATATCCTGTGGTTGCCTTGGTTCCAATCATGGAAATGCCTGAGGTATATGCCTGAAGGACAGAGAGGTAAGGATAGTTTGACGAACCTACGTATTGGTTTCCGAGCATACCCCATGACGCTCTGATCTTCAAGTTGTCGAGGTACTTTCTGGTAGCTGCCATGAAGTTCTCTTCAGTGATTCTCCAACCTGCAGAAACAGAAGGGAAGAGTCCGCCGCGGTTGTCTTTGTGGAAACGTGAGGACAGGTCGTAGCGCAGGTTGCACTCGAGCAGATATCTCTCGTTCCAGTTATAGCTCAATCGGCCGAAACCGGATCTGATTGCCCATGAAGAATAGCCGGAATCGTTGCTCATTGTCTCCGGATCTCCAAGACTGAGGGTAGGCTCCTGCTCTGTGCTGAGATTGTTTCTTGAAGCTTCGAACATGCGGGCAGTGTACCATTCCTGGGACATACCGACAACTCCGCCGAGGTTGTGCTTTCCGAAGTGGAAGTCAAAGTTGCTCTGAAGGATGAATGTCTGCTGGATATTTCTGTAGTCAATATTCTTGATGGAGTTCGGTGACTGGTATTTGTTGGTCTCCCCATTGTCCGGATTGACGAACGTGATGGTCTTCTTGAGAATGTCTTTCAATCCGTTGTAGGATGTGAGGTTATATGTCGCGCTGACGTCCCAGCCCTTGAGAATGTCCACTTTGACAGTTTCCATTATCGAGAGTTCGTCTGCATCTGTCTTGATCCTGCCGCCGTCGTACAGGACAGCTACCGGGTTGGTGTTGCCTCCGCCATAACCCCAAGAGCCGTCTGTGAAACGGAGAGGAGAGTTAGGCGCGATTCTCATTGCATTGTAGATGGCTCCGCCGCCGCTGGTGAGCGAACTTACAGGAGAAGTCACTTTTGTGGTGGTGTATCCGATGTTGGATGAGATGGTGACTCTGTCAATGAGTTTCGTGTTGATTTTGAAACGTATGTTGTGCCTGCGCTCTCCAGTGCTGTTTCCGGCTGTGAGACCGTCCTGGTCGAAGTATCTGTAGGACAGCATGTAACCGCTGTTTCCGAGGGTTCCGTTTAGGCTGACAGAGTAGTTCTGCTGAGGAGCCACCTTCTTGAGGACTTCGCCGACCCAGTTGGTGTTTCCGAAATAGTTAGGGTCCGAGTTGTTGCGCACCTTGTCGAAATGTTCAGGAAGCCAGGCTGCCGGGCTGCCTACATTCTTTCTTGCCTCGTTGTCGAGGGTCATGAACTCGATCGCGTCGCACATCTCCGGCAGTCTTGTCGGTGTCTGTATTCCGGCATAGGCTGAGAAGTTGATTCTTGTGACGCCGTCTTTTACAGTGGCGAGTTTCTTGGTGGTCACGAGAAGGACACCATTTGCTGCCCTGGCTCCGTAGATTGCTGCGGAAGCCGCGTCCTTGAGGACTGATACGCTTTCGATGTCTTCCGGGTTGATGGATGTGATGTCACCTTCGACACCGTCGATCAGAATCAGAGGATTGGCATTACCGATGGTTCCCACTCCACGTACTCTGATGGTGGTATTTGCCTGACCTGGCTGTGATGAGGAGTTTACGACCGTCACACCCGGGAGAAGTCCCTGAAGTCCTGAAGCGACGCTTGAAATAGGTCTTGCATTCATTTCTTCACTATTGATCATCGCCACCGCACCGGTAAGATTGACCTTCTTCTGGACACCGTAGCCGACAACGACGGTCTCCTGAAGCATCTGAGTGTCTTCAGCGAGGACCACTTTTCTCGCAGCTGCTGAACCGGCAACTATGATCTGCTCCTTGTAGCCGAGGCTGCTGATTCTGATCTTGGTCTGGGCTGAAGGTACTATGAGTTCCCAATTTCCGTTGGCGTCAGTGATGGTGCCGCCCTTTGCTCCTTCAATCAGCACGCCTGCACCTATTATAGGCTCTCCGGTACTGTCAATGACAGTTCCGCTGGCCTTGAATGTCGTCTCTTTAGTTTCTTTGTCAATGTCTTTCTTCTCCTCGCTGAGCACGATCTGATGGCCGTTTATCTCATATGAAATGGCCAGGCCGCTGAAAATTCTGTCGAGGATGAATTCGATGCTCTTGTCCTTCGCATCAATGCTTACCAACGCATCTTTGTCAGGGAGCATGTTACTGTAGAAGAAGCTGTACTCGCTTTCGTTCTCCAATGTAGCAAGGGCCTCCGTAAGAGGAACGTCCTTGAATGAGACACTTATCTGTCCGTGCAGAGGTGCCGCATTCATCAATACGCTGAAGAACAACGTGATGATTAAAAGTTTTGCTTTCATTATTATTGTTATTGGTGTTATTGTTTTGTTTTTACATGGTGGTCAGGCATTCCGGTACTCGGGCGTTATTTGCGTCCCGTGCGCCGTCTGCTGAACTTTATCGTGTTGTAGTACATCTGGGCTTCCACCGGCGATGTCGCTGTGATAAGGTCAAGCACATTGTTCAGAGAACTGTTTCTCACAAGTCCCGTGTAGGAGTAAGCCGTCACGCTTTCGTCCTCGAAGATGACATTGACATTGTACATTCTCTCGAGAATTGCTCCTATCTCCTTGAGGTTGTTATTGTTGAAGAAGAGTTCATTGTCTCGCCAAGGGATGAGATGGTTTTTGTTCGGCGCGTCATATTTCCTCATTTCGCCGCTTTTTACATTGTAGCTTATTTCCTCTGCCGGCTTCATGATCATTTCCCTGCCGTCTGCAGTCGCCTTCACGCAGCCTTCGACCAATGTCGTAACGATCTCAGGCTCAGAATTATATGCCCTTACATTGAACTTGGTTCCGAGAACCTCCACTCTCATTTGTTTCGCTGATACGATGAGCGGAATCTCTTCATTGCGGGCGACTTCGAAATAGGCTTCGCCATTCAGGTCAATGTCGCGGTTCTTCACATTGAAATCAGATGCATAACGGATCGAACTGCCAGAGTTGAGCATGACCTTGGTCCCGTCCGGGAGTGAAATCGTGCTTTTCTGACCGTTCGCGGCGATGCACTCAAAGACATTGGCCTCGGCCTCTCTGCCCTTGCCTGCCACGAATCCTGTAACGACAGCTATGGCGACCACGGCAGCCGCCGCAGTCCATTTGAATATTCTTCTGAACAGCAGTTTCTTCTGTGCCTTGATTCCGATAAGCAGTTTTCTGCGGATTCTCTCCTTCTGGATGCCGGACATTCCGCCACTTGCGTTCTGCCATTTGGAAAATGCGTATTCGTCGAAAGCCTGCTCTGCATCCTCCTCGTCCATCATGGCGCGGAGCTTCGCATTTTCTTCGGCTGTAGTCTTTCCGGAAAGGTATTTTTCTATCAGTGAATGAAATCTTTCGGTTTCCATATTCTGTGGTTTTGCTATATGTATCCACAGAATCCATAAAACCTTACAAGAAAATTGAAAAAATTATAAAATTTTACTCAACTTAAGATTACCGCCAGCATCAGAAGCTCTGAAATCCTCTGACGGATAGCGTTTTTCGCCCTTGCGATCTGGGTTTCCACGGTTTTGGGAGAAATGCCCAGACGTTCGCTTATTTCGTGGACAGACAGCCCCTCGATAAAGCGCATCTTGTAAATCATTCGTCTGGATTCAGGCAAGGCGGCGATTGCAGCTTCAGCTTCCGCCAATATGGCGGCCGTGTCTCCAGTCTCGAACTCTTCCTGCCTGACAGCGTTGCTATTCGACACATAGTCAATGTATTTCGATGCGGTCACCTGTCTGCGCAGTTCCTTGAACACGGCATTGCGGGCCACCACATAAAGCCAAGCCGGCACGTTTCCGTCAGGGGAAATCGAGGTCCTGCGGATCCACATCAGGGCGAAGCAGGACTGCGTGATGTCTTCTGAAAGGTAAGTGTCTTTAATGATGGCGTGGGCAAAATTGAAGACCATTCCCGCGTACTTGTCATACAACGCCGAAAACGCCTCAATAGACGAGGCATTCAGCTGTTCTATGAGTATCTGGTCTTCTTTCATGATGTAGCGGGAGTTCTGTGTTGCTACCACAAAGATAGGAAATAAAGTCAAGTTTCCCGCTATTACTTGGATTTTCAGGCCTCCGAGCCCTCTACATGGTGCACCAGAAAGTGACGATGAAAGGTATTGAAAACTCGAGCACAAAGCCGTGGAACAGCGAAACCACAGCATATTGCCTGCCGGATGAGTCCATGATGATAGGCAATGTCGTGTCCATCGAAGTTACTCCGCCTGCGGCGATCGGAGCCAATGGCCCTGCCACTTTTACCAGCAGCGGCGACAGGAGCAATGTGAACATCTCCCGGACAATGTTCGAGAGCAATGCGATGGTACCGAGTTCCGCTCCCTTGTATTCTGTAATGAAAATGCTGGACAATGAATAGTATCCGAAGCCTGAACCTACTGCCAGACAGTCTGTTGCACTCCGGCCGTGCAGCAGGAGTGCAGCGGCAAGTGCTCCTGCCAATGTGCCGAGAAGCGTACCGACCGGAAGCAGCGACATCCTCAGGTCCAAAGTCTTGAACTTGGATATGAAACTGTTGTCGCTTCCCACTCCTGCACCCACGCAGAAAAGCAGGGCACAGAGGGCGTAGAACGTAAGATTGCCCTCAGATATGCCTGAGGGAATCAGGCAGGACAGTCCTGCGGCAATGCCGATGATGAAGAAACTGATAATGACAAGGCTGCCTTTCATCTCGATTTCCTCCTGCTTATATATTGCCACAGAATCCATGCGAAAACGCAGCTTCCTGCCGTGCAGAGCGTCGCAATCACGACTGCATCCAGTCCGAGTGAGGGCAATGCGGATATGATCTTCTTGTTACCGCCGACTTCCACGCCGAGCAGGAACAGCAGAATCCATATGAGCAAGGTCGTCGCCTTGGAAATCCATTGACAGTCCCGTTTTCTCAGGAGCCATCCGAAGGCAATGCCTCCGAACATGCAGCCGATAACTGTAAACATCTATTTGTCAGTATTTTGCGGTTTCGTAATGATTCTATGCTGCGATTGCAGAAATGCTTTCCTGTTATTTTCCAGTGTTGCCCGTTCAGTTTCGGGCAATGCGAAATCGCAGAATCTTTCCCATATATAGTTTACGGCCTGCTGGGACGGATGCACCATGTCTTCTGCATAGAAACGGTAGTCTCTCAGCTCGTCCATCATGATCTCATAAGCAGGGAAGTACACGCAATGGTCCGGATGATTCTCAACTACCGAATCCACGGCCATAAGCAGGGTGCTTTTGCTGATCTGGTTGCCGTGCGCACCGTCTTTGAGATGCCGTATGGGGCTGACTGTGAATATGAAACGCTTCTGTGGGTACTTCCCGACAAGAGAATTGAGCAGTACTGAACAGGTCTTCAGCGAAAGCCTTTCGCGGGTGAATTCTTTGGCATCCCGTTTCAGGCAATTGGACACGATCTCGCCTGTGGCATTGAACCGGAAGGTCCATGCCGTGCCGAGCGTGATGATTATCGTGGAAGCCTCGCGGAAGAAGGCCGATGCCTCGGCAAGGGATTCATTGGCATTGACAAGAAACTCTGCGCTTGTCGCCCTTGCGGCTGCGGTGTGGTGGCTGAATGAACAGACCAGCTGCGCTCCGGCACCCATCTGCACGCACTCGTCTTCGCCGAAAGGAACAGCAGAATCCAGCCTCCGAACTGCATTGCAGACGGAAACCGGATTGTACAATGTTCCAAAAGGATTGGTGCAGGCCCGGAACCCCATGTTCTTCATTATGAGGCCGATATTGTCGGAAAAACAACTGCCGAGCAGCAGGATGCTGTCATCGAAACTGATTTTTATCTTGCTTTCCGGAATATCCACCGGGGTCTGCAACTTTATCATATTTTGTCTGTTTGTGAGGAAAAGTTACTTTTCCATAGATTCGATTACTGAAAGGTTGGCTTTCCTTACTCTCGCCTCATCCATTTTCAGGACTTTGCGGTCGTAAGTCATAAATCCGTTCACCTCGCCTTCCACGTCAGTGGTCTGTGTATAGACTGCTGCGCTGAAGCCGCTTCTGACCATTTCTTCCAGGTCGCGCGCATATTCCACGTAAACATCTGTAACCTCATTTGAGTTCTTGTACTGTACATAGCCCCAGTTGCGGTCTTTCTGCCACAGATGGCCCTCGAGAGGCAGGCCGATTCCGCCGTATTCACCGAGGACAGTGACGTAATTGCTGTCGAAGAAACGCTGTTTAGGACCCGGATATCTGTGCTCGTCGAGGATGTCGCCGCATTTTCTGTGGTTTCCGCCTGAAGCCGAGTTAACAAGTCTTGTAGGGTCGAGTTCCTTGGTGTATTCAGCGACTTTCTCAGTGTCGAACTGTCCCCATGCCTCATTGAACGGAACCCATACGACTATACAAGGGAAGCAGCGTCTGGCTCCGATGATCTCGGTCCACTCCTTATAGTAGTTCTTCTTCCATTCGTCAGGTACAGGAGTGTCTGTGCCCTCGTCCCAATTATTATAGACCCACTTGTTGGTGGAGTTGTCTGCGATACTCGGCATATCCTGCCATACCATCATTCCGAGCTGGTCGCAGTGGAAGTACCATCTTGCAGGCTCTATCTTGATGTGCTTGCGTATCATATTGAAGCCCAGCTCTTTAGTCTTGACGATGTCGTATCTCAATGCCTCGTCAGTCGGAGCTGTGTAGAGTCCGTCAGGCCACCAGCCCTGGTCAAGCGGGCCGAACTGGAACAGAGGCTTTCCGTTCAATGCCATTCTCTTGTAGTTGTGCGAGTCAGTGACCACGGAAATTTCCCTCATTGCCGCATAGCCTTCCACCCGGTCGAGAACCTTGCCGCCACGAATTACAGAAAGGCGCAGTCCATAAAGGTACGGGGAATCAGGAGACCAGGTCTTTACTTCCGGCAATGTGACTGTAACCGCCTTGCCTTCAGCTGCTTTAGCGCTTGCGATGACCTTTTCGGCCGGCTTCTCAGGAGAGTATCCGACGCCGCCCTCCAGCACTTCTGCCAATATGATGTCGCCTTCGGCTGTTCCTTTTGTCAATGTCTTGACTGTCAATGATTTCGTGTCAATGTCGGCTACGGCTTCATAGCTCAGGAAGCGTGTTTCCGGCACTGTCTCCAGCCATACGCTCTGCCATATTCCCGAAACCGGAGTGTACCAGATTCCTTTAGGCGAAAGCACCTGCTTGCCCCTCGGCTGGAATGACTTGTCGCTGCTGTCTGCGACTTTCACCACGAGTTTCTGCTCGCCTTTCACATTGAGGTATGGGGTGATGTCGAACGAGAATTCCGTAAATCCGCCCGTGTGCGTTCCGAGGAATATATCATTGACATAAACATCTGCTTTCCAATCTACAGCATCGAAGTTGAGCATCGTCCTCATTCCTTTCTGGGCCTTGGCCTGGAAAGTGGTGCTGTACCACAGGTTCTCATTTGGCTGAAGGATTCTTCCGACTCCTGACAATGATGACTCGATGGCAAACGGCACGAGTATCTGGCCGTCGTTTTCTGCCGGCTGAGGCTCTCCGCATTTGGTGACGGCATAGTTCCACAGTCCGTTCAATGATTTCCAGTCGCCTCTGACCATCTGCGGTCTCGGGTATTCCGGATGGCAGGATTCAGGTGAAACCTGCTCTGACCAGGTTGTACGGATGTTTTCGCCTGCCGGAGCCCAATTCTGAGCTGCTGCCGACAGCGGTAAGGTCAATGCTGTCGCAATAATTAGTGTAGTGATTCTGTTCATGTTATTATTGTGTGTAATAATTTGTAACGAAATAAAATCGAATCCTCTAATTTACGGTTTTTCCGTTAGAATTCGTACATGTTCAACCCTGTCTCTTCGGAAAATTTCCTGCCGAGATGAGCCTTTGAAGGTATCACGACCAGTTCACATGCCCCGCTTATGACTGCGGAGAAAAGATGTCCGCAGATGGCGGAACAGTCTGAGCGGCCGAACGTTGCGTGAAGATGCAGATACACATTGCCGTCCTTCTCGGAGATGTTTCCGGTAAGATTTGCCATTTCCATCTGCTCCTTGAACTCCATGTCCACATATTTCTTGGTGGCAGGGTTCAGAAAACGCAGAACCACATCATTCACGGCTCCTAGACCATAAATCTCTCCCGCCAGAATGTTCTCTTTCCTGCAGAATTCGGTCAATGCCGCAGCAACTTCACAATGATTGTCAATGCTGAGAAAATATCTGTCTTCAGCTTTCGTGTACTTGTACATAGTATAATAATTATAGGTATATCAGTATGGCTATCGCTCCGACTGCTGCGGCAATGACTGTTTTTATAAGCTTGACAGTCAGCCAGCTGCGTTTGTTTTCAGCGATCAGCGGCAGGCAAGCGTGCCCGTCCTGGGAAATGCAGTTGGCGAGCAGGACCGGGAACGGAAGAATCCCTGCGGCGAACATTGACACGAAAACAAGGTGCGGGCCCGACTCCGGAATCAGTCCGGCAGCGACCGCAATCACGAGCATAAGCCAGATGTTCCCCTTGATCCAAGTCTCGATGTCGATATAGATGGACAATATCCCGAATAGCGCGAGCACGCCGAATGTCCATGCGAAAATTGTAGGCAAATGCCTCTTTATCACGTGTTTCCATACGTGCTCTTTCAGGAAGTGGCGCAGGTTGTGTACGTGATGTCCGTGCTCTTCGCCCTCTATGTGATGATGGCAGCATTCCTCGTGATGGTTGCCCGCTTCGTCATGATGATAGCCGCATTTCTCGTCATCGTGGCTGTCCTCGTTATGGTGATGGCAGCAGTCCACGTACTCGTGGCAGTCCTCCCCGTGATGGCTGTGCTTCTCCCCGTCGTGATGATGGCCGCAGTCGCAGGAATGGATCTCATAATTGTCGTCACGGCTCCTGTCAGCGCCGATGTTCATCATCTTGCCCTTCTTCTGCATTGACCCGACAATGATTTCTGTCAATGCGCCTATGCCGATTCCGAGAACGAAAAGCCCGCACATCATCATCAGCGCAGTGCCTGGAAATTTCGCCAGCATTATGAATGCTTCGTCGCCGGTAGTGGCTATCAGCGTGGCCAGCAGTGCGCCGAATCCTATCATTCTGTGAGAGTAGAGTGATACGCCTGCAAATCCGCCGAGGCATCCCGGTATGAGACCGAGGGCCGCAGAAGTCACGATCTGTCTGCCTTTGTACTTCTCGAGACTGTGAAACATTTTTCCCTGAGTGCAGACATTGAAAATCTCTATCAATGTCATCATCAGTATCACGAGAGCGCAGATTTCTATACTTTCCTTGAATGCATCTATGAGTGCGTCAGGTATATCGTGTGGCGTGTGGGGAAGTTCTCCGTGGATGTGTAAAGGTAAGATGAACATAGGTTTATTGGTAAATGGTTCCCGCGATATAGAGGCTTATGACTGGCCTGAGCGGTGAATTGGTCGTCAGAATTATAGCTGTTTCATTGTCCCCGACAGGGAGATTGCCCGTGTCAAGTGTGCATTTGAAAGAATTTTTTCCGCCGGAAGGTGTGTCAATGAACTCTGCCGGCACTTTCACACTGTCGTTTTCCGCATCGCATTTGTAGATGTGAAAACCGCTGCCACCCATATTCTTGTAGGAGAATGTTGCTGTGACAGCAGTGCCTTTGCGGACTTTTCCGAAATGGTAAGTGCTCGCGTCAAATATCGGCTGGGCTCCGTTTTCCTGTTCCTCGGCTGTCCAGGAAGAGAAGTCTTCCTTCGTGAAAGCCTTTATGCTCAATGCTTTATGTGGCTGACCGTTCACTACGGGAGTTGCGAAATAAGTGTTTCTGCCCCACCTTGACCTGTCTGCCGTGACGATGTATGTCATTTTAGCAGTGGTTCCGGCCGGTATCGGGTTCGGCGAAATGGAGACTGAAAGTCCCGGCGACACTTTTGTAAATGAAATCCTGGCAGGGGAGTTCCCGACATTGGCCACAGTCACGCCGTCGCTTTTCTGTCCGCCCTGTGACAGGTTTCCCAGCTGGAAAGAGGATTTGCGCAGGGCCAATGCTCCTCTTCTTTCAGGATATAATTCATTGAGCGACAGTTTCTTGGCATGGACTATCCCTCGGAGTCTGAGTATCACCGGCTTCTTTACTCCCGAAATATATACTGTCAATGTCTTGTCGAAAGGGTAGGGGCCTTCGTCATTGGTGTAGGTGGCTGAAATGGTGCCTGACTTTCCTGGCAGAACCGGTTCGCGTGTCCATTTTACCCTGGTGCAGCCGCAACTGCTTACTACATTGTATATGACTGCCGGTTTGGCAGATATGTTGGTCACCGTGAACGTGCAGCTCTGCTCTCCCTGTCCTACAGTGAGGTCGCCAAAGTCGTGTATGGTCTTGTCGAAACGCACAATCCCGTCGTATTCAGTGGTTTTGCCGTCAGTTTTCACCTGAGCGTACAGAGCCGCCGAAAATAAGGCTGCGGTGATAGTCGCAGCCAGATATTTGTAAATCTTCATCATTGCGGCTTAAGTTCCTGCAAAAATCTAACCACTATTGATTATTTGACAGATTTCACATACATTTGCATTCGTATAAAAGCAACAACCAAAAGAATTTTAATATTATGGCTTACAAAATTTCTGAATCAGAGTGCGTAGCTTGCGGTACTTGCATCAGCGAGTGCCCTGCAGGTGCTATTGTAGAAGGCGATGTTTATCACATTGATCCGAACCTTTGCCTTGATTGCGGCACTTGCGCCGGTGTTTGCCCTATGGGCGCGATTCATCCGGGAGACGAGTAGTACGCGTCTGGAATCCGACACGAGAGAGACCTGCGGCTATGATGCTGTCGGCCTCTCTCTTTTTTTGTGCTCTAAAATGTATTGAATTTAGAAAAATATTCATATATTAGCAGGTTGTTTGATGGTTAATTACTTAATAATTAGATAATGAAACTTTCTATTTTTAACACTCTCCGTGCGGCAGCCTATGCAGTTGCGGCCGGACTCTTCGTTACTGCGGCAGTAGGATGCAATTCTTCAAGCAGTAATGACAAATCACTTTCAGTTTCTGACAGGTCAGTCATTCTCGATGGTGAAGGCGGCTCTCAGAAAATTTCAGTTTCAGCAAACGGCGTGTCATGGATTGCCACAGCTGCTGATTCTTGGGTGAAGGTAACTCCTCAGTCAGGAACCGGTGACTCATTTGTAGTAGTTTCCGCTGAGGCGAACAATACGGCTGAAATGAGAACTTCTTCCATTACTTTTGAGGCTCCAGGCGTAAGTCCGGTTGTGGTTTCAGTTCTTCAGAACGAAGGCTCAGGCTCTTCCGTCAGCGGCTCCGGCTATGAGGTAAAGAGCGTTATGTTCGCTTACTATGGTGACGGCCTTAACACTGGCGGAAAACTTGCTAATGTTGCTGTCTGCCTGTTCAATCAGGTTCCTGATGAGAAAACCGGTAAATTCCAGAGTTATCCTCTGAAGGTCGTTGAACTTGTTACCAGTGTGCCTTTCAGTGATAACTACGAGACTGCTTGCAAGTCAGTTCTCGGTCATTCATACAAGACAAGCAAAACCGATAAGGAATATACTATCAATATCGCGAATTCATATTATGCCAATATGATTTCTGAAACCAATACAGATGAGAAGGCGGTCGTTTCCGCTGAGCTTACTGTATCTGAATTCCAGTCGAACGGTACTGTTAAAGTTTCCTACAATGTGACATTTGATGACAAATCCACAATGAGTGGAGTGTTTGAGAGTGACAAGGTTTTCCTTGCGGACTACAGCAAGGCTGCTGATTCTACATTGGAAAGTGACGTAAATCCTGTATTTACAAGTGCAACGGCAACAATATATGAGATGGAAAAAGTGAAAGAATGTGCATTGGCTCTGGTTGATTTTACAGGTCCTACTTCTGATGGCCAGGATGTTCTTGCTCTTGGTATTTATACTGATTATGCGGATCTTACTACACTTGATCTTTCAGGAACATATCCTTGTATAGCTGATAATGCTGATCTTGTACCGAATACTTTTATTCCTGGTGCATTGAAAGATACAGATGACGGTAAGAAGGTCAAACTGATTCCGACAATCTACTATCATAACACACCTAAGGGTGTTACCGCGTATGCTGTTCCTCATTCTGGTTCAGTAGTGTTCGCTAAATCAGGTGAGAAATATGATGTAACATTCAATTTCAAAGATGGCAACGGCTTCGCTATCTCCGGTAAATGCTCTATCAGTATCAGTGTGTCAGTCGGTAAACTCGGCACGTCTTCAGCAAGTCCATACTCAGTGAAGGTGGCTGATTTCGCCCGCAAATCTAACATCGGTGTTGCCAAACTCCCTTCAGTGAAGTTCGAAAGACTCTAATCAGAATACGTCATCCACAGTCCCGTGCCAGTCTTTTTGGCTACCGGGCTTAGATATCCACAAGGTCGATCCGTAAAAGATCGGCCTTGTTTTTTCTGTCTAGTCCTGAAAAAGTTTACCGATGTTGAACACGATGCGCAGCGCGTAATCGGCTATGTATTAGCATTTTAGGCGTTTTCAGAGTTGCCAAAAATCCAACTCTGATTTTGGTTAAATGCTTGATATTCAGTTATTTGCAGGTTGCGCTACAAGTCGTCATCAGACGACCGACCGGGTCCGGGTATTTGCGGCAGCAAATACGTGGAGGACGAAAAGGCCGCACGGAGTGTCAG
>OHLN01000295.1_pt1 | contig 30239 bp, 18 predicted proteins | sample 1569071 | NCBI WGS metagenome assembly OHLN01 (sample SAMEA3879594, study PRJEB24766) | human gut metagenome | biome: human-associated habitat; feature: feces | place: USA | collected 1985/1987
CGCAGGGGATCGTGGCAAGCCAGGCGTGGAGCTCCATGCCCCGCTTGTGACACTCCTCGATGGCGAAGCGCAGCGGGTCGTAGCCCGGGGCGCGCCCTTCCTGTCCCGTGAGGCAGCGGTCCCATGGTTCCAGGGCCGAGGGATAGGTGGTGGTGGCACGCACGCGCGCCTGGAAGAGCACGGTGTTGATATTGGCCTCGGCGTAGCGGTCGAGGATCTCCGTGAGCTGGCGCTTCTGGCGCTCGATGCCCTCCTGCGTCGTGGCGTAGCCCTTGGGCCAGTCGAGGTTGGAGAGCGTCGTCAGCCAGACGGCCCTTACCTCGCGCTTGGGCAGCGTCTCGAGGTTGAAGGCCTGGCAGCGCTCCTGCGCATGGCCTCCGAGACAGGGGAGGAGGGCGGCAAAGATCGTGGCCGAGGCTTGGCGTAAAAGTATCTTTGGATGGGTCATTGTTGTAATTTTGGCACAAAGTTAAGGATTCTTTTTGGTTATTTGAAATAATCACCTTACCTTTGTCGGGTTGAATCAGAAAAATTGATGAGTATTATTTAAAAGCGAACGAATAAAATGAAGAAAATCACTACTTTGCTGCTGATGCTCACCCTCGCCGTGGCAGCACACGCGCAGTTTCAGCAGGGCAAGGCCTACTTGGGTGCTTCCCTGACGGGAGTGGATCTCAACTATACGGGCAAGAACGGGCTCAACCTCGGCATTGAGGGCAAGGCGGGCTACTTGCTGGAGGACAACTGGATGGTGCTGGCCCAAGCCTCGCTGAAGCACACCGGGTCGAGCGACGCGGCCAGTTCCTTCACGGCAGGCATCGGCGGCCGCTACTACATCGTCCAGAACGGTCTCTACCTGGGGGCCAACCTCAAGTATCTCCATGCCGACCACAGCTACAACGACCTGATGCCAGGAGCGGAGGTGGGCTACGCCTTCTACATCAACCGCAGCGTGACGATCGAGCCCGCCATCTACTACGACCACTCCTTCAACAACAGCGACTATAGCACGGTGGGACTGAAGGTCGGTATCGGCATCTATCTCTTCGACGACTAATCGTAGCCATCGTCGGGAGGGCGCGGACGGCTCGACGCCATCCCCACTCCCCGGCACAGAAAACGATGATCCAGCAATATCCCTCACAACTTCTCCAGAAGGCGGTCGATGAGTTTGCCACGCTGCCGGGCGTAGGCCGCAAGACGGCCCTGCGCCTGGTGCTCTACCTGCTCCGCCAGCCCTCGGAACGTGCCGACTCGCTGAGCGAGGCCGTGCGCAGGGCGCGCCACGAGGTGCGCTACTGCCGGGTCTGCCACAACATCTCCGACCAGGAGGTCTGCCCCATCTGCTCCGACCCGCGTCGCGACAGCAGGACGATCTGCGTGGTGGAGAACGTCCAGGACGTCATGGCCATCGAGAACACGCAGCAGTACAACGGCCTCTACCATGTGCTCGGCGGCGTCATCTCGCCCATGGACGGCATAGGCCCCGGCGACCTGGAGATCGACTCGCTCGTCAGCCGTGTGGAGGCGGGCGGCGTGGACGAGGTGATCTTTGCCCTGGCGAGCACGATGGAGGGCGACACGACCAACTTCTATGTCTCCCGACGCCTGCAGCCGACGGGGGTGCGGACGAGCGTCATCGCGCGCGGCATCTCGGTGGGCGACGAACTGGAATATACCGACGAGGTGACACTGGGGCGCAGCATCCTCTGCCGCACGCCCCTGGAGACGGGCGGACGGTAGCCCGTGGCCCGCGCGAAACAAGAAATCTAAAATATGGAAAAAACAAGAAAGATACTCATGACGGAGTGTCTCGGATCCGTGGCGATCCTCCTGCTGCTGGCCTTGGTCTTCGAGACGGGGCTGGTCGACGAGGGACTGTGGGCTACTGCCGACGGCACGACGCTCTTCCTGGCGCAGACGGCGATGACGATCGTGCTCCTGGCCACCGTGCCCGGCGCGCTCTATCTCTTCCGCCTCCGCAGCGTGAGGGACCGCCTCATAGCGGACGGCGAGACGGCCCTGCGGCGCTGGGGCAGCGTGCGCATGCTCATGATCTGCGTACCGATGGTCCTCGACCTGCTGCTCTACTACCTCTTCGGGGCAGTGGTGGGCTTCTTCTACATGGCCGTCATCCACCTCCTCACCATCACCTTCGTCTTTCCCACCAAGCGGCGCTGCGACCACGAGTGCCGCGCCGAAAAGCAAGCGGCGGAGGATCCTATGCTGGACGATTCCTCCCATCAAGGACAACCATAGCACACACCTAATTTTATACAGACAGAGAGAAAGATGGCCCATAAGCTCACCGTTGTTATCGTCAGCTACAACGTCAAGTACTACCTGGAGCAATGTCTCGTCAGCCTGCGCCGCGCCCTCACGGGCATCGACGCCGAGGTCTATGTGGTGGACAACGACTCCAAGGACGACTCCATCGGCTATCTCGCGCCCCGCTTCCCCGAGGTGAAGATGATCGCCAGCCGCCACAACCTCGGTTTTGCGCGCGCCAACAACCTCGCCATCCGGTCGAGCGAGTCGGAGTATGTGCTGCTGCTCAATCCCGACACCATCGTCGGCGAGGAGTCCATCCGCCAGTCCATCGCCTTCATGGACGCCCATCCAAAGGCGGGAGCCGCGGGGGTGAGGATGCTGCGCACGGACGGCAGCGACGCCAAGGAGTCGCGACGCGGACTGCCCACGCCGCTCACCTCCTTCTACAAGATCTCGGGGCTCTGCGAGCGCTTCCCCAACAGCCGACGGCTGGGCAGATACTACATGAGCTATCTGCCGTGGGACGAACCCAACCCCATCGAGGTCATCAGCGGCGCCTACTGCTTCCTGCGGCGGAAGGCGCTCGACGAGGTCGGACTGCTCGACGAGGACTTCTTCATGTATGGCGAGGACATCGACCTCAGCTACCGCGTGCTCAAGGGGGGCTACGAAAACTGGTACCTGCCCTGCCGCATCCTCCACTACAAGGGCGAGAGCACGCAGCGCGAGTCCTATCGCTATGTCCACGTCTTCTACGAGGCCATGCTCATCTTCTTCCGCAAACACTACGGCCACCTGAGTTTCCTGCTGAGCCTGCCCATCAAGGCGGCGGTCGTCGGCAAGGCGGCGCTGACGCTCATGCAGGTGCTGTGGTGGCGCGCCGTCAAGGACATGGGACTGCTGGCGCGGGCCCGACAGGTCTTCCCCACCTATCTCTTCATAGGACGGGAGGAGTCGATAGCGGCCTGTCGCACCATCGCCCAGAAGAAAGCGCTGACGGGCGAGTTTCGCGTGGCCGACCACAAGCGGCTGCCCAACGGCCACCTGGCGCTCACGGATCTTCTACCCCAGGATGCGCCCCTGGTCGTGGTCTATGACATCACGGCCTACAGTTTCGACCAGATCTTCGAGATCTTTGGCCGCGAACCACGCGAGAACGTCCTCATCGGTACCTACAATCCCTCCACTCAACTGATCATCACCGGCAATGAAATCATCTGACGCCAAGCAGCTGCCCGCGGTGCGCCTCCGCGCCCTGGAGCCCGAAGACCTCGACTTCCTCTACCGCATAGAGAACGACGAGGCGCTATGGGACTGTGGCACCACCAACGTGCCCTACAGCCGCCAGGTGCTGAGGGAGTATATCCTCTCGGCCCGCAACGACATCTATGCCGACGGACAGGTCAGGCTCTTGGCGGAGAACGAGGCTGGCGAGGTGGTGGGCATTGGCGACTTCGTCAATTTCGACCCGCGCCACCAGCGGGCGGAGATCGGACTGGTCGTGCCGGTCGAATACCGCCGCAGGGGCTATGGATCGGCCATCGTCGGCAGACTGATCCACACGGCCCGCCATATCCTCCACCTCCACCAGGTCTATGTCTGCGTGGGCGTGGAAAACAAGGCCTCCATCGCCTTGTTCGAGAAGATGGGCTTCGCCACCACCGCCCGCCTCACCGACTGGCTCTGCGTAGGATCCGCGTATCAGGACGCGCTGTGGATGCAGCACCTCCTTTAGCTCCTCACCCTCTACCTCCCTCTTTACCTCCCATCCGGTTTTAGCAACGAGCCTCATCTGCACCTGACAACAAAAAAGGATGGCAAGTTGTTTGACCCTGTCATCCTTCCTAAGTTTGTTCAATGCATTATATTTTGAATTTACCAATTGTCGTTTTCATTGCCAGTTAAGCCATTCTTGATACACTCCTCTATCTTGTCCATTACAACATTAGAGTAAGCATGTGCCATAACAAGTGCTTTGCAGGAAGTCTTTTTGTGAGAGTCTTTCTTGGCAAATGGGTAGCATTTGTCCAGTGTCCAATTCTGATCAGAGCGACTAGGCGTTGTGCCTCCCATTACACCTATCCAACCGCCACCAACGGAAACATTGACAGAATAGAATGGAATGGTGTAGGTTACACGAACCTTTTTGTCCTTTATGTCACACTTGATAATTGGACGTAAATTCACATTGTAAGAGTTTGTACCTCCAGAATGTTCTGCAATACTCTCTACAAAGCCCTGTGCAATGATGGTTCCCAATTCTTTGTCATTCAACTTGATGACGAAGTTTGCGTCATTGAAAGTTGCCGCAAACCAATAGTTGAGCAGCACATAAAGCTGCTCCTTGGTCTTGCCTTCAGCAGGGATAACCTGGGTGTAAGTGATAGCATTATTCTTATCCAATGTCAACTGCGTACCGAGATTGGTTGCTGCCTCAACCCATATCTCTCCATACTTTTCTTTTGCATATAAAATAATTCGATATAGAGCAAAAAGAAAGCAGATAGATAGTTTCTACCTGCTTTGATTATTAGATTATATATCTGTACTTTTTATGAAAATGATCTATTCGGGTTATAGCTTCTGAATAACTTCCAACAATTCATTTACAGCATCACAAATACGCTTATTAGAACGCTGATACGAATAATGAGTTAAATCTTCTAACTGAATCCATGTTTCATCTCCATCAATATAAGATGCACCTTCTATTGTTTTCAATAATTCTTTAGCATATTTTTTGGTCTTACATGAGACATATACAACAAACTTATGATATTGCTTAAAGACTAACCATATAGTGTACTTGGGGTGGTCCTGACGAAGCCAAATTTCGTTTCCTAAACAGTCTTTATATTCTTCATACATTAATTCTTGATCTTCATCACCGAAAACGAAGCCATAGCAGTCGCACAGATTATGTGCCATTCGTGCCCTTTCTGTATCCAAGGCGATTTTTGCATACTGTTTTCTTGGAACTGCAAACATAATATGGCCAGCATACCAATATACTCTAAATGTGGCTTTTTCTTCTTCTTCCTTTATCGAAATCCAGTCATACATTTTTATATCTGTACGAAGTCTATTGATAGCCATTTTATAAGCCAACTTGTCATCGTCATTTGCATTTTGCCACGGTTCTGCTTCTGGCGCATTGTCTATATATTTTTGGAGAGCATCAGTGATTTCACCAACTGTTTTTTTGTATAACACTTTGTGCAGCATTTCACGAACTTTATCATCAGAAGCCAGAATGTTCTTCAGATATTTGTTCTTTTCGGCTCTTTCTGTAATATATAATTCGTTGATCTCTTCCCATGTATTAAAGTGGGAAACAATAGCTCTGACAAGAATATGCTTTTTCTTATATATATCGCTAATTCCATTTTTATCAAACATGGCCTTAGCACGACTCGCATTATTCTTATATTCTTCAATAGACATTTCTGGCGAATAAAAAAATGTAACCATACCTTTGAAATAGGCGTGATTTTCTACATTGACCCAAACCATCTCCCAATCTGGATTTTCTGCAATACGTCTAGCTTTTTCTACTTCCTCCAAAAGAGCACGATTTTCGCGTTCTGAAGAATTTTCATCCCTCCACTTACTCAAAGCAGCATAAAATGACACCCCTTCTGATTTCTTGTCTGCAATAAAATGAATAACTGCAGAGAACTTTCTTATTAAAGAAGAAACTGGTGTTAAGCTGTCGATGTTAGTGTTCTCTATGACATTCTATACGATTCTCATCCATTTAGCAAAAATATCAGGCTCAAAGTTTGGCATTGCCTCAATAACCTCAATAGCAGCTCCTAAAGCAATCAGTTTTACCTGACTCATTTTAGACGAGGTGTTGCAGTAGAAATTGTCTCCAGATAAATCCTCGTTCTTTTCCCACACAGGAAGCATATTACTAAAGATTACTTTACTTTCGGATGAATAGTCATAATGATATATGACGTCCAGAACCTTATCAAGCGTGATGATGTATTCCGGATGTTTTCCCAATAAGTATTCGAAAGGCTTGAAGCCAAAGTATTCATTACTTCCAATTTGCTCTTCTGCATTTGTGTAGAAGAACTTAATTGTTTTATCTGAACGCATATCTTTATCACTAACATCTTCTTTACTTGAAATAATGTATTTACAAGCGAAGAATCGAGAAAAGAAGCTCATGTATGCATCATCAAAGTCATCTGCTCCATTTTTCCAAAAGATATCAACCCATTTTGCATCAAGTTTAACCGAGAAATTAAAAGAGAAAGGAACCATTTCCTTTGAGTTCTTTTTGTACAACGGCACCTGCTCTTGATACCTCTGGTAATCGTTGTTAGAGACGAAGTTGGTTAAATCGGCCTTGAAATTTTCAAACGGGCTTAATTGCAGACCGCGAGCATTCATCTTAATGTAAAGTTCCTCTGACAAATTGAATACCCCTAATGATTTTACATAGAATTGCAAATATTGTAATCTTTTGTATAAATCATGTCTATTCGAATCTGTATATCGCTCATGAATAGCGTCAAGCATGGTCAACATAGCCGTGATAGTACTATCTCTATCAAAAGATTTAAAATACCATTTAGCATTTCTGATAACCTCTTTAGGCATCTTTTCCCCAAAGTCTACCTTGTACTGAGCTAATTCTTGGCAAAAAACAGTTGATGTACTTCTAGTTTCATATACGAATTTACTCAAACATTCCCTTACTTGTAAATCTTCAGAGCCGTCCAATTCTGCATTGGCAATATACCAATACAACAAAAATAATGTAGTGAGACGCTGCTGCCCATCAAGCAACTCCATCTTATAATTATCGTTACTTGCTTTGATGATTCCGTAGATAAAATTTAAATCAAAAATTTCATCGTCATCTTTCTGAAGACTGTCAAAAATCTCATCTAGAAATGTATTGCGAACATATGTACATATGCCATCCGTACGTCCTTGTGCATAAGGACGTTGTATCTGCGGTATAACAATACCTGAAACTGTCACTTGAGTTGTCTTGTCATAATCTACTTTCTTTGAAAATAGATCAATAAACGAATATCTATGATTCATATTTTTCTTAATTATTTTCTGGTAAATACTCTGAAAGCATCTTTACGATATATTTCTGATATGCCTCCATGTCTTCCTTTGCCCAAACAGAACGATTCGTTCCTTTCTCATCATAAAATTTAGAGAATATATATTGGGTTGCAACTGGAACAAATACACCTTGCTTAATTCTATCAATAATAATACGACGCTTAGTACAAAAAAGACTATTGCCATATGAACGATTAGTTTCAGAATCTAGCAATGTAAGATTGCCAATGCCATTTTTAATATCTTCATCGACTTCTGTTTCGCCTGCATTCTTTTTCAAAAGATCAATAACCGAATCATAATCCTTATTCTCCATTTTTGACTCAATCGTTGTTTTTTCTTCTTCTGAAAGATAATTTTTTCTATCCTCAAAGGCAGTCGTAATCCATTCTTTTTTCAAATCATCTTTCTTTAATGCATTAGTATGAAATGAGTCGATGTGTTCTATATCCCAATCTTGTGCATTCAACACATCAAATGGAAATTTGTAAACATCTGACTCTGACTTCAACTTGTCGTTTTGAATGTTTAGCAGATGAATATTTAATGTAAGTAATAGTCTGTAAATATTCTTTCTATCTTTGTAGGGAGTCGTAATGTTGCCATCATCGTCTCTCTTTACACCTCTTAGATAGAATCTGATTCTTTCTTTGAGATATAATATAAAGTCTGACTGGGTAGAATCGTCTGGCATTCTATCATAATGCATTATGAGGCGACTGATGTCTTCGCCACATTGACTTAATAAACCGATATAATTGTATGTGGCAGGTGTACAGAACCAATCATCTAAAGTACGGAAAAGGGTCATAACCTCTTTCCATGCTTCTGCTACTTCTTGTTGCAGTTCTTCTCCCTGTTTCCCTTCAAACTTATCATAATAATATCTAAAGATAGCACTTTTTCTCGTGTCTTGAATATCCTTGTCAGCTTCTTTTAATTGATCATTCCATTCTTCTTCCAATCCACTCAGAATATGTTTCTTGTAAATTAGAGAGAATAGCAGATCGATACGGTTTGGCATATCTGTACCTTTCTTTTGTAGAAAATACCAGAAATTATTAGCATGAAGAGTATTCTCTATAAATTCCCATTCGATAGCCAAAGTTGATTGCTTAATGAACTTAGAACTCTGTTCAAAGTTTTTGTTTAATAAGAACAAACCTTTTATAAGCTCAGCATCAGTAAGACGAATCTTACCTGTATTGATCTTTTGAAATTCTTTAATGCTGCTTTTCTCCTTATCCTCAGCCAACTCATACCAAAGAACCTGGACAGAACCAGTCTTGGTATTTCTCATGCCATTAAGAAGACTAAAGAACGAATTTCGAACAGTATCAAGACTACCTCCTAGATTATATCTCTGGTTGATAATTTTGCCATCGTTCTTAATCCAATTATCTATATATCTAAATGCATTAGCCATATGATAAAAATCAATATTGTCTTTTTGAACATCTTCTGACTTTATCATATCAAGGTTGAGGTTCTCGAGAAATACCGATGAGTCTTCTCTGGTTGCATAAAGAATGTGATAAAGTTCTTTACCATCTTCTTCCTCCTTTAGAGTTTCGGCATCCCAACCTTTTTTAGCTACAAGATATTTGTATAAGAGAAATATTGAAGTTAATCTTTGCTGACCGTCAATTATTTCCCATACTCCCTTTTCCTGCAGAACGTCTAGAGAAACGTCTTTGAAAAGTTCCTTCAACTTCTTCTCATCTGTAATTGGACGAGCGATAATCGGCTGAAGGCAATAAAAATCGTAATCATCTTTGGTATCATTTGCAAAACAAAGAAGATCTAAGCAAATCATCAACTTGCTTATCTGTCCATCGGTAACCACGCTGGTAGGATGGTATGTAAAAATATCTACCATCGAGTAATTCTCCTATAGCATATTGTTCAATCGTATTGTCCATGTTCTTTTTTTTATTTCTTAATGCAAAAATAAGGCTTTTTCTTCAAAAAACAGACATCTTTTATAAAAATATCATTTCTAAAGCAAATAATTTGATGTTCTCGCCTGTGTGTAGTTCTTTATCAGCCTATACAACTAAAAAGGATGGCAAGGCGTTTGCCCCTGTCATCCTTCTGAGGTATATTCAAAGCATTACAAAGTAGTGCTTGATTAGCTTCATTGCTTCTTGCATTTAACCCATATAGATTCGTCACCTATAGACATTTTCATTTCTGAAACAGTAGAGGTCGCAGAAATGATGGTATAAGATGCAAATAGTTCACCCTCAACATATGTGTTTAGTGTGTTTCCTTTCAAAGACCATGTTCCTCGGCCAGTACCGAAATATCCGGAGCCGTAATAAGAACCGTCAGCATTGAATGTGGCGTAAGTCTTATTGAAAGGCCAGTCAACATACGTACCAGACTCTGACGTCTTTACTGCTGTCATTTCCCAGGTTCCAACAATCATTGACTTATCATAGTCTACTTTGTTTTGATAACGTTGTTTTTTTAGGTATAAACAATCCATTTGCCGTTTTTGTTGCTGCCCATGCGTGACAGTAATCTGGCTGCTTTCAGTGTTGCAATGTGTTTTCTCACCATGCGTTCCGACATGCCAAGGGCTTCGGCAACCATTGCAGCAGATGCGCTGTTGTGCTCTCCGAGATAGTCGAGTACATTCCATGCTGAATCTGTTATGTTAGGATATTTATCATGAACTTTATCATGAACTCTGTACAATTCTTCTCCTTGGTGACTCTTCAGGGTCTCTAGTATTTCTGACAGCATGAAGTCGATGAATGGTCCAGAGTTGGCAGCTTGGGTGCTTGCAGTTATTGCGTCATAGTAGGCTTGCTGATTTGAGAACACCATATTTTCCACAGGCAGATGTTCGAACAGCGGATGCAGTTTGCCGAGAATGAGCGATTGCCACAATCGTCCCATGCGTCCGTTGCCATCGGCAAATGGATGGATAAATTCAAACTCGTAGTGGAACACACACGAGCGTATAAGCAGATGGTCTTTGCTTTGGTTCAGCCATTCGAACAAATCCCTCATCAGATAAGGCACTCTGTCGGCTGGTGGCGCCATGTGAACTAATCCTTGTTCGGAGAACACTCCCACGCCCCCATGACGGTATCTGCCAGGATTGTCGATAATTGCTTCCATCATCTGTGCGTGTGCCTTGAGTAAGTCTTCTTCTTTGAATGCGTCAAGGTGAGGATACATCTCGTATGTTTTGATGGCATTCTTCACCTCTTGTATTTCCCTGATAGGCGCAACGATGTTTTTGCCGTTGATGATGTCGCACACTTCATCCTCAGTCAGTTTGTTGCCCTCTATGGCAAGCGAACTGTGTATTGTGCGTATTCGGTTTGCCTTGCGCAGATGCAAGGCATCCGTTTGCTCAAGTCTAATGGCATAACGCTCTATTTGACCTGATATTTCAGCAATCTTATTGATTGCTTCTGCACTTATCGTAAACGGTGGTGTATACATGATGTGACTTTTTGATATAACACTTATTCCATTGGCTTGATCATCTTCTCGATAAATTCAATCTCGTCTTCATCAAGTTTGTACTTACGATAGAGTTGTTTATCTATGTCGGCAATGCTTAGCCCCCAGTCGATATCTGAAATGGCTGTGAAGTTTTGAAGAGGAATGAATTTGAATTTATCTCTTACTATATTTTGTGTTATCAAAATCGAAGAAAGAAGAAACCTAGCAAAGCATGTTTTTATATATTTTTTCATATTTTCTGCATCTTCTTTACAATCGAATATATCTAATAGAAGGTATGATTCTGTACAAATAGTATATGGAGGTAAAACCTCAAGTCTTGAAACTATTCTTTTTCTACCAGTAGAGTCTGTTTGGCCAGCATGTTCTGCGGAGGCTTTAGACATAATGACTTTCCATTTTCCTATTATTTCTCTATTTTGCGGCACATCATTTTCTTCAAGGTAGGTTATGCCATCACTCCCAAAAAGTCGAATATTTCGACCCGGCTTCGCCGGGAAACCGTGTTGGAAGCTTCTTATCCCAAAAGGTTTACTCACGTAAACCTTTTGGGATAAGAAGCCAGTAAAGGTTTGTTCTTTAACTTTATTGATAATGTCAAGAACTTTTTGATGTCTGATAAAAGTATCATGCTCATTAAGGTATCTTACACTTTCGTTACGTAAGTTGCCATGAACAGTTGTGATATGACATTTTGTGTCTTTCCCCTTTTGCCATAAAAAATAGCAAACACCACCAGCAATATCAACCGTTGGAAAACAGTCTCTAGAATCTTCAAAGTCAAATAATTTTGTTAACTGTCTGTCATTCAGCATTTTTATTCTAAATTCATCAAGTCCTTTTCCTCCAGTGTACCATTTTGCAGGTATAATCATAGATACTATAAGTGTATTGAGATTTTCTGCAGAATTAACAAATTTATTGTATATTGGTGTTGCACTACTTCCTATACCGCCACCATCCATAATCTGATACGGCGGATTACCCACCACTGCTTTAAACTTCATATTATTAATATCTTCGTTTCCTGATTTTGGAATTGATTTATATACATGCCAGAAGTCCTTGCCACGAACGATGTCGTTTTGGAACAGTTCGGGCTTAGCACGGAGCACATTGATCATGTCGCACTCCAACGACTCGTGGCCATTATAGAAGTATGTTTTGCCCTCTTTGGTTACATGCTCGTCTGCCGCTTTGAGCACACCAGCAGACACAAGATCGGTTACAGGCACCTCATGCTCATAGCAACGAATATTCATGCGGATATCCTTGCGAAAACCAGCCAATGTTCGTTTGGTAATGCTTGCAGCCATTTTTGTACGGCACACGACAAAGATGTTGTCCTGCAACACATCCTTCCATATTTCGAGATCGTCGCCTACCTGGCGATAATACTGCTCGGCATTCTGGCTCTTGCCACGTTCGCCGGTAAGATGGTTTTTGCGATAGTTTGGCTCCTTGGCTCCCTTGAAGAGAGAGTAGGCCATATAGAGCGGGTAGAGACCAGTCTTTGAGTTGATTTCAAGGATGCGGGCATTATAGTCGCTGAAAATATCCTTGGTCACATCGTTGGTGAAATGAGGCTGGTTGTTGTCATCAACCTCTACCCCCACAGGCCGTGCGGCGTTGACATTCTCGCCATACTTGTTCTCCACGGTATAAGGCGCAACAAAATCCTCATCCCAGAAGCACCAACCGCCCACGGTGTCGCTCATGTGCATGTTGACCACGCGCCATGGCGTAAGTACGGTCTCCTTGTCAGGATTGTGGAAGAAAGAGAAGATAGTGGCAATCTTGGCTATACGGTCTTCTGTGTTGAGATTGTCAGCCTCCTTCACCATTTGGCGTATACGCTTGGCAGCACCCGTGAAGATGCTGCGATCGAAGCAGTCTTTCAGAATGTTGAACGTCTGCTTGGTAAAGCCCTTAGGCATAAACTCCTCCCATGAAGCCTGGTCAACGATCTCGTCGCTGGCAAAGTTGTCGATAGTGATCTCTTCGCCAGCCTCATCGTTGATTTCTGCTCCATAGACCAACAAAGGAATACGGATAGCCACGCCACGGAGCACAGACATACGGGCACGCTTCTCCTTGTTCTCTTCGTCACGTTTCTTCTTAGCCTCGTCAGTTTTGTCATCCTTCTCTTTGTTCTCCCATTTCTTCCAAAGCACAGGATTGCTAAATGAGCTCCATTCGCTGTTCAGCAGTTGGCTATGGCTGACAAACAGGTAGGGGAACAGTTCTGAAGGAGCACACATCACTTCGTCCCATCCCTCATCTTCTGTCTTCGGCTGACCATTATCGTCAAATTCGGCAGACATAGAAGGGCGAGGTGGAAGAACTTCGCTTGAGGATAGATAGTAGATGTACTTGATCTGTTCTGCATCAGAATCGCCTAAGCCATTCTTGTTGATACAGATTTTCTCTGGTTTCCAGGCATTTGGCATAGAACCCAGAAGGTCGTGTACATCGCCGAGAGCCTTCTCCTGCTCAGGACTGAGATTCATCAGCTGGTCAGGATTATAAAGTGAGTTGTCGGCATAGCCACTACGCACGGCACGCTCGATATATACATTAGAGAGTTTCTCGAATATCTGATTAGCAGAGAAGTGCTTGCCCATCTCGCCTTCGTCCATAGAGAGGACAGGACATAGTTTGATGAAGGCAGCAAGATGCTCTTCCTCTTTTTTCTGAGTAAGTTTCATCTGCTTCTTACCTTTTTCGGTCTGTACATAGACTGCCATCTTTGCAGTTTCAGCTACAGCTGTAAGGGCACGGTCTGGCGCAAAGTCAAACACATAGCAGTCTGACTTCTGACGGCCTTCGAGTACGGCGTGAGTCTGCACACGGAAGATGGTTTGCATGTAGTTGGCTGCAGGAGTATTCTCTGAACCTTTCATACAGAGCACGGCAGTCCACTCAGGAACACTTACACCCGTGGTAAGCTTACCACAAGAGAGGGTGATGGTATAATCCTTCTTGGTGACATTCTCCTTGGCATTGCCACGGATATTGTCTAATACATCAGCCAAAGCATTACCATTCTTATCCTCGATATTACCATCGCCGGCGGCATTGATGATATGGAACATTCCGTTTTCTTCACCAAACACATCATGCTTACGCAAAAGCTGTTCGAGAGCAGCAGCTTCTTTTACACCAGGCAAGAGCCAGAAGGTGTGGCGGAAGTGCTCACGGAATACATCTGACGAGAAAGGATAGAGGCTGGTGTCGGATTCTTCAACAAGTTTGTCGAGGAAGCGATTGATTGCCTTTTCGTGTACGAACTTGTCGATTTTCACCTTAGCCAATTCTGCCTGATATTCAGCCTTCTTGATTACATTAGGCTCATTGTCTATCAACTTCTGAAGCTGAAGCTTATCTTCCTCAGTATATACTCTGAAGAACTCGTGGAACTTGAAGACCTCATTATTTTCGATGGCTTGGTCGCGCAGCATCTTAGGCAGCGTGAAGGTGAGAATCTGCATACGTGGCAGGTCGGCGTATGGGTTAGGGTCACCATAATGATGCTCATCCCAGAACAACTTGGCACGCTGTTCCATCACGTAGTCCCAAGTATAGATTTCACTTTCCTCATATTTGTCGAGCAGGTTGAAAGGTGTTCCCGAAAGTGAAAGAATACGGGTATTCTCCTTCTTCAACTTGTTCATCACACGCACACCGGCAGAAGCATCAATGCCTTCGTGCGCCTCGTCAACCATTACGAAGTCCCAATCATACTCCATAATGGCACGTTTCAATGGATCAAAATTGCGCTCCTTGCCACCAACAAATTGTGACAGGCGCAGATATTGCATGCTGACAAAGAATACGAGTATCTTTTTGCCAGCATCCACCTCGCGGGTAAGCGTATAGAAGTCGCCCTGAGAGTCGTTGTCGTCCATCATTCGGCGACCGTAAGCAGGTTCGAGTCCTTTTGCATGATAGTCTGCAAGGGCTTCCGGGGTACGGAATATCTTCGCAAAGTCATCATGCCATCCTTTATCTACAACAGGGCGATGGGTGATGATGAGCGTAGAGCGATAGCCACAACGCTTAGCCACCTCAAGACCCGAGAGGGTCTTTCCAAAGCGCATTTTGGCATTCCAGAGATAGTGCTTGCCCTTGTTAGGATCTTTGAACTCTTTCTGGAAGTATTCCACGGTGTCATGGATAGCCTTTTCCTGCTCCGGGCGGAACTTGATGGCTCCATGTCCTGCGCCCTTGCCTTGCTTTATCTTGCTGATGGCTTCTCGAATATCGAAGAGTGTGCAGGCAAACCAGATGTCCGCATCTTCTGTCTGTCCGGTAGTCGGATCCTTATACTTACCAAGGGTCTTTGAAGGAATGTCCATGGCACGCAGGGTGCGATAGACATCATCAGCCTTATAACATTCAGAGTTCTGATCGTATGTAGTACATTCCACATATTCTATATGGTATGAAACTCCCTGCATGTATGGACGAGCATCGAGCTCAGCACGAACAGCCTTACCCAACTCCTGGCGGCTTTTGGAATCGGCTATCTCATTATCGACAAAGACCTCACCAATTTTGAGAAGTCCTTGGTGCTTCCTATCGCCCTGGCTGAGCACGTACAGGAGGCGTGATTGGGTTATAGTGTATCTCATTTATCGTGATTTAGGAATAATTATCAAAACGTTATATCTCGTCATCTTCCGTCTCTTTCTGATGGCTACGGAACAATGAACGGAACTCTATCTTTTGCCATGGCTGCGAGCGTGGGTCTTCGTCGAGCGATGGTTGCCAGTCTTTTGGCTTTTTCAGATTCCAGTCTCTTATGATGCATTTTACACCAATGTGGCCATTTATCTCGCCTTTCATGCAGGCTGGACATTGCTTCTTGGTAGTTTCGCCAAAGAGATCGGTTTCATATACCTTGTCGCAAGAATCAGGAACAACCATCTTGATACCATCCATCTGCCACAGATTCCATGAAATCCATCGGGCAGCATTGATGATCTTGTTTCTTGTTGGAACCCGGAGGTTGCCATCTGCATCTTTGATGTAATGGCCATCTGCATCCTTTGGATTGAACTTATCCATGAAGTACTCTATATAGGTATAGAGTAGGGCTTCACGAGCCAAGAGCAGATTGTCGCCCTGCCATTCATAACCATAAGTATGCTTGAAGGCTTTTTCTGCCATATCGTACCATTCCTTTTCGGTCTCGACATTTTCGTTGATGACACGCATCTTTCGGTCGAGAATACCAATACGGTGGCTGATAGGGATAGGCTGGCCTGTTGTGGTATCATAACGACTGACCAGATAGGGAGCTTCTCCACAGGTTATTTCCATGCAGTTGTCAACAACATACTTCTTCCATGTCTTTTGCTTGTTGCCTTCCGGAAACTGGATTTTTCCTTCTGTAGGAATCCATGAATGCGTACCGTCTTCGTTTGTGACTTCACGATTGAAGACATCTTTGCGTCCAAACCAGTTCTCGTCGATGAGATTGTTTTGTGCATTACATACCCATGATGGAGTAAACACCTCGGCCTTGTCTTTGGTGCGGTCGAGCTGAGCTTGCTTGTCTTTCAGTACACGAGGCATTACGATGCGACGGAACCGTCCGGTAATATGCTCAGGCTTGATTTCATCGTCATATCGGTAACCTTCTTCTATGAAATTCCCGTGTTCATCAAGCACCGAGTTTTCATAATCGGATGTTGCCCAGAAGATATTAACCACCTTCTCCTGGTCTGAAGCCTCTGCGCGGGCTCTTGCAGACATGGTGTGGTCAATGAGCAGTTTGTCAAGAACCTCTGGATCGTAGTCCATGATGTCTTGCTCAGAGATGTCAACATCACTGATATGCTCAAAGATTCTATATGTTGTATTTTTTTCTTCCATTATTGGTTTTTGCAAAATTATCTTTCCTTGTTGCAGTCTTTCTGCACAATGGAATACATTTTCAATAACTGCTCTATTTTCTCAGCAATTTGCCGTCTCAACCACTCTGGTTTGAGCACTTCTACCTGATTTCCGTATGAAAAGATGCGTGCCTCCAATTCCTTGTTGGGACGAACCATGAGCTTGATGATATGCTGTTCTTCGTCTTCCACCTTCTGTGAAGGATGGATGGGCTTGTTGACCACGTAAGGGAAACGGACTTCGTCAAACTTCAACAGCACTTCTTCTGCCACTGGATGGTCTTCGGGTAATGTCACCCCTACTACGTTCTTGAAATACTCATTGAAGTCTATGTCCTTATTGGGAATAAACGGCACATTGGCACGTGAAAACTTTACGATACGGTCGAGCGCTTTATTGGTGATGTAATGGCCATGACTGCCTTCCTGCAATCCGATGAGGAACCAGCGGTTGTTGAACTGCTTGATGTGGTAAGGGTGGAGGATGGCAGTTCTTTCTTTGCCAGCGAAAGTGCGATAGAGCAAATTCAATGGCTGATGGTTCAATGCGGACTCTATCAGTTCTCCCAAGAACTCTGTTCCCTTCAGCAGATCATTGTGTTCAAACGATACGATATTCTCTGTATTGGGCTTGACACCAAAACGGAATTCAAGATTTGAGATGACCTCTTCCAACCATGCGTTACTCGGCACACCACGGAAAAGACTTAGTAGGTCGATGGTGGAGCGGAGAGACGCTACTTCTTCTGCTGTCAACTCATTATTAAAGATGGAGAAGCTTGGGTCTGAATAACGGTAGTAACTCTTTCTTCCATCGAAAGGATATGTTTCAATAGGAGCATTGAAGGTGACTCTATCTCTCATGCATTTGATATCTTCGCGTAACTGACGGATGCTGACCTGCGAGCCATAGAGATCCATGAGGGACTTGTTGACCGTGTCAAGGAGGTCCTCGATGCTGTATGTTCTATGAAAATCGCTAAAGCATCGGTCCAGTATCCGGTAGCGAAGTTGCGCATTCTTGTTTGTTGGCATAGAGTCTTCTCTTAATGAGTTTATATATCTGTTTTTATAGTAACGACATCGTCCAGTCTGACAAGGTTGTTCATGTCGCATTTGAGACAGCGAGCTATCTCAATCATATTCTCTAAAGTTGGTTGTGAGGTATTGGTGACCCACTTTGATATGGTAGCAGGATCTTTACCGAGCATCTCAGCCAACTGCTTGTTGGTTAGCATGCGTTCTGCAAGCATCACTTTTATTCGATTGAGAGGTTGTTTCTCCATATTTCTTGTCCTTATATTATCAGTATGCAAAAATAAGGGTTTTTCTTCGGAAAACAGACGCTTTTTATAAAAATAACACTCACCAAGCAAATAAATTGAGGTTTTCGTCATGATGTCCGACATAATATTGTATCTTTGTAAAAGATAGGCTGCACCTCAGCAATCGGAGCAAGCTCCATTGCGTTCGATTTGCACTATCTTCGCATACGAAGTGTGCTTATTATAATAATCAAAATTAATTTACATGGAAAGATATATTCTTCCTTACATAAAGCAATATAAAAATATAGATGACTTATTAGAATCAACTGATAAGTCAAATATGACATGTGTTACTAATATGTCTTCTTTCTTAGATACAATAAGAAATACACATCGTTTATGTATCGTAGGAGATCCTGGAATAGGGAAGAGTAGACTTTTGAAAGAGTTGGGATCGACTCTTTCTTCAAAGGACGTATTAAAATGTAATGCTATAGATTTTACTTCAAAATCGGTTGGTGCCGATGTGAAATATTGCATAGTTGATGCTCTTGATGAAGTTGAATCAAATCAATTTATCAGAGTATATAGAGAAATAAAGGACTTTTGCGAGAATAACAAGAATACAAATGTTGTTTTTTCTTGCAGAAAACATTATGTGGCATCTTATGCTCATATTTTCTCTTTATTTACAGATCTTTCGTATATAGAGATACTTAGATTAGATGATGAAAGTGTAAAAGATGTACTTTCCAGTTGTTCAAAGCAGGTCATTTCTAATATAGGAAAAAGCAAGAAAATGTTAGACTTGCTTTCTGTTCCAAGATATCTTGAATATTTTATAGAATACCAAAAAGAGAATGTTGAATGTAAAAATATAGGACAAATATTTGAGCTATTTGTTGAGAAAAATATTCTTCATGCTATTGAAAAATATAATAACACACAATGCGATAAAAACAATTTGGCAATCCTGACACAACGAGTACTTGAAAAAATAGCATTCGTTATGGAAATTGGTCGACTTGACTCAATTACAAAAGATGAGCTATATACAATTTTGGATGGTATAAGCGGTAATATGGCACAAATGGTTTTGTCTAATTTAAGTTTGTTGTTTTTTGAGAATCGCATTCTTAAAGAGACAAATGACGTTTTAATGTTTCCTGATACTGAGATACAAGAATATCTTGCTTCGAAAGAATTATGTAGACAAGACAACATTGAGAGTGTATTGTATGATATTGCAGTAAGTCATGATGTTAAACATATTTATCAAAATTGGCTCGATGTAATTCCTCATGTATCATACACTCGTTCTTCTTCATTTTTCAATATTTTTAAATTAATTTTATCTTATGAGTCTAATTTAGAATTGGATTCGTTGGATGCATTATTGAGATATGTAGATCCTACTATACTTTCTATTGAGCAAAAAGCAGAATTGTTTAAGATTATCTGGAATAATTATTTCAGTAGACCAGTTTATATTAGATGGAGAAGTCCTATTTTATCTATTTTGCAGCAATGTTATTCTGCAGGTTGTTGTAAAATGCTTATGCCTACAACAGAACATTTGAATAAAATTCAACTTTCAAATATATCGGCAATTCTTGAAGTTTTGGCTCAAGGTAATTGTTTGCCTACAGAGGTTGTTTTGTATTGGGCAAATGCTGCTAAAAAATTAATAGAAAATCAAAATTCTGATATTCAATACGTTTCGTTGTCGATATTCGAAGCGATAAATGACATTGAGGACTTAATCAAATTAGCTAAAAAATTCGATACGTTCAATTCAGATATCAAAGGAAAATACTGTGATATTACTGGGTATAATAGGTTCACAGATAAGAACGTAATTCAATGTTGGATTAATGAATGCTATCAAAGTAATCCTCATGCTATAAATGCGATATTATGTATAGAGAATACAGAATTAATAATAAGTACATACAAGCAGATCGTCAACAATAATAAAATTGAGAAGTTCTTTGATCCAGTAGGATATTTAAGTGTAAATTACTTTCTCTTGAGCAAACAAATCATTGCAGTTTTTAATAAAGACAAAGAGGCTAAGAATGATTTGGTCCAGTTGTTTGCAGTCTATTTAAAAACTCGCCATTATCATAAAATTTCCGGAGATGAAAGTAGATTATTTAAACAGATTATTCAAGATGATTCTGTGTCATTGGGCTTTGTTCAAAGTTTAGATCAAAACAGAGAATTGTGGTATTATCTAAAGAGCATTGAACCAGAGTATATTGATTATGACTTGATTTGCGCGATTGAGAATATTCTGGTAAAACTATGTAAAGAAAATTACAACATTGACAGATGCCTTCTTACGCTTTTAAGCATAGTAAGACACGACAAAGATAAACAGGAGTCATTATCTAAATATATGGCTCGTTATTCTGATGTATTTAAGCGTTGGGATAAATCTGAGGGTGAAGAAAACACTCCTAATAATGACAAAGAGTTGGAAGAAGCCTACAATTATCTTATGGACCAGAATATTAAATCGAAAGACAAGTATTATTGCGCTCTCTTTTTGTGTGAGAACATTGAATATTTGAAATCTATTGACTATAATAAAGTTTTTACAGTTATATGTGATTTCTTTAACAATGTAGATCTCGATAAAACCAAAACCAAGAAAGAAGATCCGCATTCATACAATCTGTCATGGAATCTTATATATATACCACATTTTGTAAATGCTGTTTGTGAACTCGGACAAGAAGAAAAACTAATGCAATATAGGATGATATTAGCTAAAACACTTCCGTTCATAAGTCGCGTTGGTAATATTGATTCTCGTACTATTAGTTCTTTCTACAAGAAAATTATAGGCAAATTGAGTACAGACGAAAATGCTATACTCATAGACTGGTGGAAATCTAGAAATGACGATTATTTAAATATTTCGCCAGACGATATTATGTCTTGTATCACTGAGTATGGGATGGGGTCTTTATCTTATAAACTTGAAGAATATGTGGATATTTTTATTGCGAAGCAATCCCAAGAGAATGCATATGTCGCTTCAAAAGCACTTGAGTTGATAGCTAAAGACTATGTCAAATGGGGTGTTGAAGATTATAGAAAATTGTTTGATTCTATTGAAAAATGTGGAATTAAGGGGATGAAAATGCAGTGTAATGCCATTATGATAGAAAAATTTCATGATGAAAATGCAATATCATGGAGATTCTCTTATTTAAATGAAAATATAGTTTCTACAAGACAATTTGAAAGTCATCATGTACGATTCGTATCAGATGAAGAACAAGAAATTTCGGGAGCAAATCCACGAATGTTTAGGTGCTTTATGTCAGTACAAGAAGAACCTGTTATTCAGAATATGTTAGAATTGTTTGAATTTGGGTTAAGTCTGTCTCCTCAAATAGTAACTAGAGACTATTCTAGTTATTTGATGTCGCAGATATACATGTACTTTATCAATATGAAAAAGTTAAACTACATTCAAAAGTTAAGGATTCTCGTTGAGAAACACTGTGAAGGTGTTGCTGACAATAATGCCTATAATATAATGAATCATTATGAGTTAGTCTTCTTGAATTCTGAAAGAGGCAGTATAGATGCATCCGTAAAAAAATACAACGCATGTATAGCGAATGCATATTTGCCAATAAGAAACGATGCGGACTTTAGAAACTATTTTACAACAATTGCATTAGAGGTTCAAAAAGAGATTCAAGACCAAGGTATTTACTCTCTTGTCAACAGCCAAGCATTGAGTGAAGACTTTATACAACGAGAATTAAAAAACACCATTATAAACAAGTGTTGTCAATTAGGGCTGACTAATGTACGTGTTGATCGTGAAGTTGCGTTGCAAGATAACAAACGAACAGACTTTTTAATTTGGTATGGAATGTGTAATCCTATTATGATAGAACTTAAATTATTACACAACAAGGAAATACAAAGTACTAAAGAACGTCATGCGTATAAAATGAAATTCGAAAAGTATTCCAAAGCAACCAATGCTTGCTTGTCTGTATTTTGGGTTTTTGATGTTGGTAGAGGTGGCAACCAAAATGTTTTTGAAGATTTAAAAGATGAATATCGAAGCTTACCTTATACAACCTGCTTATTAACTAAATGCAAGTGCAACAGTGGACGAGACACAGGTGTAATTGCAAAAAGACAGATAGGAAAAAAGACAACAAAAAAGAAAATAAAGTAGTAAATCTGTTGACATCAATCCTGTCTTATTGCTTCTTTTGCACATAAGCCTCAACCGAAGCGCAGATGTCGGAGACTAAAAAAGTCCAACCACGAAGGACTAGACTTGAGCGTGTTACACGCTGATGGCCGAAGGCGGGGCGGTTGCGCTTAGCGAAACTTTAGCCCTTTACCACGGCGATCGGAAGAAGCTTGGTCTTGACTTTCACGAGATCGGCCTCGTTGTCGATGACGGTATCAATGTCCTTGTAGGCACCCGAGGCTTCCTGCATATCGTCCTGGCAACGGATAGCGTGGATGATTCCCTTTGCATCAAGCGACTTCACCTCTGCCTCCATGTCGAGCGTCTTGGCAGCAGCCGTGCGTGAGAGCACACGTCCTGCGCCGTGCGAACAAGAGCAGAAGGACTCAGGATTGCCCAGGCCCCTCGATGATGTAGGAAGCGGTGCCCTGTGAGCCCGGAATGATACCGAACACGCCCTGGCGTGCAAGCGTCGCACCCTTGCGGTGAACAATCACGTCCTTGCCGAAGTGGTGCTCCACGGCGGCATAGTTGTGGGCAATGTTGATCATCGACTCAAACTCGATATCCTCCAGCGCGTCTGCCAGGACCTCCTAGATGCGCAGCATCATCAAGCGACGGTTGCAGAGGGCGAACTCAACGCAGTACTTCATCTCGTTCCAGTACGCACCAAACTCCTTGGTACCCTGCGGCAAGAAAGGCATGTGGATCTCCGGCGAGACGACAGAGTACCATTTTTCGTTGAGCGACGCAGCCAGCTTGTTGTAATAGTCTCCGACCTGCTTGCCGAGGTTTCGCGACCCAGAGTGGATCATGATCCAGAGCGTACCCTCCTCGTCCTTCTGCAGTTAGATGAAGTGGTTGCCGCCACCGAGCGTACCGACCTCATAGCGAATGGCGTCCTGGCGGCTCTTCACGACCTTCAATTGGTCGATGTCGAAGCCGTGGGCAGATACTTCTCGTCCTGCGCCTCCTCGTGGTGGTTCATACCCAGCGGAATGCGGGCACGGATGCCAGTCATGATTTGCTCGCGGATGGTCTCGGCAGAGAGGTTCTCCACCTTCCAGTTGGTCTTGACCGCGCACATTCCGCAGCCGATATCCACACCTACGGCGTTGGGCACTACCACACCGTCACAGGCAAGTACACCACCGATAGGCATACCCATGCCGGCATGTACGTCGGGCATGATGGCCAAGTGATGGTAAAGGAAGGGCAGCGTGGTAAGGTTCTCGATCTGATGCATTGCCGACTCTTCCACCTCGTTCGTTCAGATCTTTACAGGACGGTTGTTGATGATCTTTACTTCCATTTTCTTTCTGTTCTAATATTGTTATTACTGTGTGGAGCATTCGCTCGTTGTCTTTGTATGTCTGATGTTTCAGATTACGAGTGCAAAATTAGAAACAGGCTACGCAGTCTTTTTGCGCAACACAGAAAAATCAGTGAAAACGATGAAAAAGCGCATTTTTCATCTACCGCGCAAATAGGCTGCGTAGAAAATGGGAGATCAGTCGATGTCAATCAGTTGGAAATGCTTGTTGAAGGTGAATTCCATGCCATTGGCCAGCTCCACCTCATACTCCTTCTTGCCCATCTCCAGTTTCTTGACCGACTTTCCGGGATAATGGAGGCGCAGGTAGCTTCGGATGGGGTAGGGGATCAGCTCCGCAGGCACCGAACCGCGCTTGCAGTCGATCTCTGTCAAATTGCCCCTTTTGTCAAACTCGAGTTTGGTGCCATTGCGCAGCACGACGTCATAGCTCTTGCCGGCTCCCGACTCCTTCTTGGCCAGCACCACCTTTTGGTGGCTGAAATGGCGCGTGATCACGGCCTGGGCCTTGGCGGGAAGCATGGCGACGGAGATGGGCTTGTCGTTGTCCACATGGGCAGAAATAGCGGAGGAGACGATGCAGCAGATGGCGATCATCAAAAATCTCATTGTTCTTTTCATAAACTTCAAATCTATTGTTTTATTATACCTATTTACGGATCGTGCCGAGACACGATACACTGTTTTGGACGGCTAAGGGTCGCAATGGTTTAAGGCTGCGCTCCACCTTGACAGAAAAAAAACCACCCCCGGGGGACGGCGAGGGTGGTAATGGTCAGGTCATTGGGCTTGGCGTGTGGCAAGAAAGCGCTCCGCCTTGTGGAGGTCTTCGGGCGTGTCGATGCCGACGGTCTCGACATCGGTCAGTCCGACCTTGATCTTGTAGCCGTTTTGCAGCCAGCGCAGCTGCTCCAGGCTCTCCGCCAGTTCGAGCGACGACTGGGGAAGACGCGTGACCTCGCGCAGCACGTCGGCACGGTAGGCATAGAGGCCGATGTGCTTGAGGAAGGGGTAGGCCGCCAGCCACTCGCCCCGATCCTTGCCCCGGACGAAGGGGATGGGAGACCGGGAGAAGTAGAGGGCGAAGCCGCCGTTGTCGAGGACGATCTTGGGTGAGTTGGGATTATCCACCGCCTCGATGCTCTCGAAGCGCTTGCCAAGGGTGGCTATCTGCGTGGCGGGGTCGTCGAAGGCCTCCATCACCGTACGCAGTTGCGAGGGCTGGATGAAGGGTTCGTCGCCCTGAACATTGATGACGACGTCGGGAGATCCGCCGACCAGGTCGAGGGCCTCGCAGATGCGGTCGGTGCCGCTCTTGTGGTCGGATCGCGTCATGACGGCCTGGCCGCCAAACGCGGTGACGGCATCGTAGATGCGCTGGTCGTCGGTGGCGACATAGACGCGGTCGAGGACCGATCGTACCTGCTCATAGACGCGCTGGATGACGGGTTGGCCGCCCAGGATGGCGAGCGGCTTGCCCGGGAAGCGCGTAGAGGCGAAGCGCGCGGGGATGATGGCTATATACTCCATGGCGTAATTACTTGATGATGTGGAGCCACTTCAGCGGCTTCTTGACCAGTTCGCTGAGCTTGCTGTCCTTGTTCTTCTGCGGCAGCGCATAGTCCTCGCGAATGTCGTACTTCGTGGAGTGGACGGGGGCCTGGTCGCCACCCTGCTTGCCACGGCCGCGGCCGCGCTTGCGCGAACTCTTCTTCTTGCCCTTGGGGGCGTCGGCCTGGGACTGGGCTTGCTGACCGCCCTGCTGGCTGCCTTTCTGACCTCCCTGCTGGCCTCCTTGCTGACCGCCGCCCTCGGTGCTCTTGTCCTTGCCACGGCCTCGGCCGCGGGATCTGCGTTCCTTTTGGTCGCGGCTGGCGTCGCCCTGCTGCGGCTGCTGATCACGGGCCTCACGAGGCTCGCGCGGCTCACGGCGCTGGCGTCCGCGGCGCGGCTGCTTCTCCCTGGGCTGCTGGTCCTGGGGCTGCACCTGCTGCTGGCCGTCCTTGGCCACGGACTGATCGGCCTTGTCGGCCTCACGGGGCTGCGGCTTGGCGGCCTTCTCGGCACGCTGCTTGTTCTGGCGGTTGCGGCTCTTCTTGTCCTTGTGGCTCTGCTGGTCGCGGGCCTCGCGGCGGCGACTCTTCGCACTCTTGCCCTTGGCGGGGCGCGCCGACTGGCTATATTCGGGTGCCTCGCCGACGTCCTCGGGCAGGGGTACCTTCTCCACCGTCTTCTCCAGGAATTTCTCTATCTGCTGGAAGTAGTACTGGTCCTGCTCGCTGACCAGCGTGATGGCCACGCCGTCGCGGTTGGCACGGGCCGTACGGCCGATACGGTGGACGTAGTCCTCGGCGTCGCGGGGCACGTCGAAGTTGACGACCATCGCGATGTCGTCGATGTCGATGCCGCGGGAGATGATATCGGTGGCGACGATGACGTCGAGCTGGCCGCTCTTGAACTGGAACATCATCTCGTCGCGCTCGGCCTGGTCGAGGTCGGAGTGCATCTCGCCGCAGTTGACCTTCATGCGCTTCAGCGAGGCAGCGATCTGCTTCACCTTCTGCTTGGAGCCGGAGAAGATGATGACGCGGTTGAGGTCGCCGGCCTTGAAGATGTCCTTGAGGATCGCCATCTTCTGCGTCTCGTAGCAGACGTAGGCCTTCTGCTGGATCTTCTCGGCGGGCTTGCTCACGGCGAGCTTCACCTCGACGGGATTCTTGAGCAGCGTCTTGGCCAGGTCCTCGATCTTGTCGGGCATCGTGGCCGAGAACATGATGGTCTGGACGTTCTGCGGCAACTTGCGGGCGATGGTGAGGATATCCTCGGAGAAGCCCATGTCGAGCATGCGGTCGGCCTCGTCGAGGATGAAGAAGCTCACACGCGAGAGATCGACGTTGCCCAGCGACATGTGGGAGATGAAGCGGCCGGGGGTGGCGATGACCACGTCGGCACCGAGGGAGAGGCTCTTGAGTTCCTGGTCGTAGCGGTTGCCGTCGTTGCCGCCATAGACGGCCACGCTCGACACGCCGTCGAGATGGTAGGCGAAGCCCTGCATGGCCTGGTCGATCTGCTGGGCCAGCTCGCGCGTCGGCGACATGATGACGCAGTTGATGGCATCGGCAGGATAGCCGCCGTCGGCCAGCTTGGAGAGGATGGGGAGCAGGTAGGCTGCCGTCTTGCCCGTGCCGGTCTGGGCGACACCCAGGATGTCGCGGCCTTCGAGGATGTGGGGGATGCAGCTTTCTTGTATGGGAGTGCACGTCTCGAACTGCATGTCGTCCAAGGCGTCGAGCACATAATCGTTCAAATCTAATTCGTCAAAATACATCTTTTCTGAAAGATAAAAATGGTGAGTGATACTACCTTGGCGCGTGCCTATAGCAGAAATAGGCTATGAAGGCAAAGATAAGGTTCGGAATCCATGCGGCCAGCACGGGGGGCGTGCCGGCATTGATGGCAAAGGTCGAGGAGACGGTCTGGAGCATGATGTAGCCGAAGCTCAGGCCCAGGCCGATACCCAGATAGAGGCCCATTCCTCCCTTTCGCTTTCGCGCCGAGAGCGAGAGTCCGATGATGGTGAGGATGAAGGAGGAGAAGGACATGGCGATGCGCTTGTGGAACTCCACCTCGTACTGCACGACATTGCCCGAACCGCGGCTCGTCTGCTTGGAGATGTAGTCGAGGAGCTCGGGCGAGGTGAAGGTCTCCTGCTGGCCCTTGGAATAGACCAGGTCGGTGGGCTCCATGAGGATGACCGTGTCCTTGACGTCGCCGGTGACGATCCGCTCGCGCAGGCCGACCAGCGTGCGCGTCTTCCAGTTGGTGGCCTTCCAGTGGTACTTCGCGTCGGCGATCGTGTCGTACTGGATCTCCATGGCCGTCATGTGGCTGACCAGCTTCTTGCCCTCAAACTTGTCGAGGGAGAAGCCGTAGCCGCGCTTGTAGCGGTCGTCGTAGTGCTGGATGTAGGCCACCGTGCCCTTGCCCACCTGCAGCTGGACGTTCTCCGCCGAAGTGTTCTTCTTGGAGTTGCGGTAGAGCGACTCGAAGTTTTGGCGGATGACCGTGCCGTGGGGGATGACGAAGCTGTTGAGGTAGAAGGTGACGCTGGCGATGAGCACGCACGAGATCATGTAGGGGCGCATCAGCCGCCGGAAGGAGACGCCCGAGGAGAGCATCGCGATGATCTCGGAGTTGCCGGCCAACTTCGAGGTGAAGAAGATGACGGCAATAAACACGAAGAGCGGGGAGAAGATGTTGGAGTAGTAGGGGATGAAGTTGGCGTAGTAGTCGAAGACGATGGCACGCCAGGGCGCATGGTACTTCGTAAACTTCGAGAGGTTCTCGTTGAAGTCGAAGACCAGGGCGATGGAGATGATCAGCACGATGGAGAATATGTAGGTGCCGATAAACTTCCGGATGATGTACCAGTCGAGACGACCGAAAAGGTGCTTGGGCGACAACTTGCGCAGCACACGCGCCACCCTGGCCCCCGCCCGGCGTATCGTCTCGGGCTGGGGCATCCTGCGCCTCATCTTGTCTATGGTCTCTCCCATCTGCATGTCGAAAAATTTGTTTTTAAAGTCTGTCCTGCGAACGTAAAGGAGCCGGGCCTATATCCTCCGCCCGAGCTGGTCGATGACGGAAGACTTCCACTGGGTGAAGTCGCCCTGGAGGATGTGGGCCCTGGCGTCGGTGACGAGCCGCAGGTAGAAGGCGAGGTTGTGGATGCTGGCTATCTGCATCGCCAGCAGCTCGCCCGCCTTGAAGATGTGGTGGAGGTAGGCCTTGGAGGTGATGCGGTCGATCTCGCAGCCCGTGGGGTCGAGGGGCGAGAAGTCGGCCTCCCACTTCTTGTTGCGCATGTTCATCGTGCCCTCGTAGGAGAAGAGCATGGCGTTGCGGCCGTTGCGCGTGGGCATCACGCAGTCGAACATATCGACACCGCGCTCTATGCCCTCCAGCAGGTTTTGGGGCGTGCCCACACCCATGAGGTAGCGCGGCTTGTCCTTGGGCAGGATGGCGTTGACGACCTCGATCATCTCGTACATCACCTCGGTGGGCTCGCCCACGGCCAGTCCGCCAATGGCATTGCCCTCGGCGCCCTTGTCGGCGACGTACTTAGCCGCCTCGCTCCGCAGGTCGGGATAGGTGCAGCCCTGGACGATGGGAAAGAGGGCCTGGGGGTAGCCGTAGAGGGGCTCGGTCTCGCGGAAACGCTTGAAGCAGCGGTCGAGCCAGCGCTGGGTAAGCCCAAGGCTGTTCTTGGCGTAGGCGTAGTCGCTCTTGCCAGGCGGACACTCGTCGAGCGCCATGATGATGTCGGCACCGATGACACGCTCGATGTCCATCACGCGCTCGGGGGTGAAGATGTGCTTCGAACCGTCGATGTGGGATCGAAACTCGCAGCCCTCCTCCGTGAGCTTGCGGATGCCCGTGAGAGAGAAGACCTGGAAGCCGCCGGAGTCGGTGAGGATCGGGCGGTCCCAACCGTTGAAGCGATGGAGGCCACCAGCGGCCCGGAGCACCTCGCAACCAGGGCGGAGGTAGAGGTGGTAGGTGTTGCCCAGGATGATCTGGGCCTTCACCTGCTCCTGGAGTTCGCGGAAGTGGACTCCCTTCACGCTGCCCACCGTGCCCACGGGCATGAAGATGGGGGTGAGGATCTCGCCATGGGCCGTCTGGATGCGGCCGGCCCGCGCGTCGCTATAGGCGTCGGTGTACTGCAGTTCGAACGTCATTGGCCCTTCTCCTCCTTTTGATCCGTAGTCTCCTCGACGACGAGCTGGACGGGGTGGGCCACCAGTTCGTCGGTGAGGGCGAAGTCCCACACCTGCTGCACGTTCTCCACATAGTGGAAGGTGACGCCCTTGCGATAGATCTCGGGGATCTCCTCCACGTCGCGCTGATTCTCGGCACACATCACGATGTCGGTGATGCCGGCACGCTTGGCGGCGAGGATCTTCTCCTTGATGCCGCCGACGGGCAGCACCTTGCCGCGCAGCGTGATCTCGCCCGTCATGGCCGTGTTCTTGCGCACCTTGCGCTGGGTCAGCGCCGAGGCCAGGGAGGTGGCGATGGTGATGCCCGCAGAAGGGCCGTCCTTGGGCGTGGCGCCCTCCGGCACGTGGATATGGATGTTCCACTGGTCGAAGAGGCGGTAGTCAACGCCCAGGGCGTCGATATGGGCCTTGACGTACTCCAGGGCGATGACGGCGCTCTCCTTCATCACGTCGCCGAGATTGCCCGTGAGCGTCAGTTTGCCGGCCTTGCCCTTGGAGAGCGAGGTCTCGATGAAGAGGATCTCGCCGCCCACGCTGGTCCAGGCCAGGCCCGTCACCACGCCCGCGTAGTCGTTGCCCTGGTAGATGTCGCGGTAGAAGGGCGGTTTGCCCAGCAGGCCCGGCAGCATGTCGGGGGTGATCTTGTTGGAGGGCAGCTGGCCGTCGGTGGCCTGGCGGAAGGCGAGCTTGCGCAGCGCCTTGTTGATATGCTTCTCCAGCTGGCGTACGCCGCTCTCGCGGGTGTAGTTTTCGATGACCTTCTCCAGGGAGGCCTTCGTAAACTTCAGCTTGGGCTCCACCTGGTCGAGACCCGTGTTCTCCAGTTCGCGGGGGACGAGGTGGCGCTTGGCGATCTCTATCTTCTCC